>Ga0105099_10000721_pt1 | contig 22058 bp, 17 predicted proteins | sample PPLLak3cmMay2015_2_FD_79138 | JGI IMG/M metagenome (GOLD analysis project Ga0105099, IMG submission 79138) | Freshwater sediment microbial communities from Prairie Pothole Lake near Jamestown, North Dakota, USA - PPLs Lake P8 Core (1) Depth... | ecosystem: Environmental > Aquatic > Freshwater >... | reverse complement strand
CATCACCGAGCTGCTACGCCCCGGCGGCAGACTTTGGGAGCAGCGCGATTGCGCCGAGGCGGGGATAAGCGCCATTCCCGGAATAACGTGCGTAAAACCGGAAGCGGCCCTGTACCTGTTTCCGAAACTGGACATCAAAAAATTCGCCATCAAGAACGACCGGCAGTTCATTCTTGACCTGCTCCTTGACCAGAAGGTTCTTCTGGTGCAGGGAACCGGGTTTAACTGGCCGCAGCCGGATCATTTCAGGATCGTATTTCTGCCGGCCGTTGCCGATCTGACCGTGGCGATCGAAAAGATCGGACGGTTTCTGTCGGAATACCGGCAGCGGTAGTCCGCAGGCCGGACCGGTTTTTACCGGATTATCATCTTCGAAGCGGCGTACGCATTGGACATGACGTTCCAAATCCCTCCGCCCGGTTTCCCCCAGTGTCCCACCTGGAAAAGGTTGGGAAGATGGGTCGTAACGGGTATTTTTGCTTCGCCATACATCAGCCGTGTGTTTTCGAACCCGTAGAGCGAGCCGCCGGTGTTAGCGGTATACCGCTCGAACGTCGCCGGAGAGCCGACCTCCATGACCTCTATGCAGCTGCGCAGGCCGGGGTACAGCTCTTCCGCTTTTTTCACCATCATGTCCGCGATTCTCATTTTGTCGCTCTTCCAGTCGGACGAGAACGACTTGAGAACAAAATTCATCAGGGTCAGCGTCGGATACTCTGGCGCGTGGGAACTCTTCAGCAGAATCAAATGATCGATGCCGTCCTTTTTATTCCGGAGCACATTGGAAAATATCTTCTCGTTATCGAGCGACGGGTACCAGAAGGAAATATGCGGCGTCACCAGCGAGTTAATGCCGGGCTTCATGCCCAGATACACGGCGACACAGGATGCGGACGGACTAAGCGATGCGAGCCTCCTTTTCCACCGCTTCCCCTGAAAGGGCTCCGGGATAAGGGCATTATGAAGGATGTAGGGGCTGATGTTGGAGACAAACAGCGGGGCTTCGTACTCCTCCCCCCGGTCTGTTATTGCCCGGGTAACGAGGGAATTCTCGACGGAAACCGCTGCGACTCTGCTCTTTGTTGCAACCTCGCCGCCGCGCCCTTTAATATAGGAGGCCAGCGCGTCGGCAAGTGTAGAGAACCCGCCTTTGCACACATGCGACCCTTCGATAAAATGCATCATGAACATCATGAAAAAGAAGAGGGCGGGCGCGTACTCCGGCGAAGAGCCGACATAGGGCCACTGGCCGTAGAACAGATGCCGCAGCTTTTCGTCGGTGATTATCCCGTCAATGAACTCCTTATATGACTTATTATGAAATCTGGAAACGAACTCGCGGTTCTCCGGAGTAAATCCGCGTTCGGCTTCCAGCAGGGGTTTCACGATATTGCCGTAAAAAAGAGCCGCCTGTTCCTGCAGCGCGGCTATGCCCGCTCTCTGGCCGGGAAAACCGGTATTCAGGTAGTCAATGACCTGCTCTTTACGCGAGGGTATGGTTACCGTGCCCAGCGGATTGGCAATGCAGAACATTTCCGGCAATTCGATCCGCTCCACGGCTGTTTCGAGGCCCAGAAGCCGGAGCACATGCATGATAAACCCCTCATCGGCCATCGGGATCGAGTGAATGCCGGATTCAAAGCTGAAATTCCGGCGTCTGAAACCGTGCGCATACCCGCCTATTTTCGAATGCTGCTCCAGCACCAGAACGCGCATGCCTGCTTTCGCAAGAAACGCGCCGCAGCATAACCCTCCGATTCCGGAGCCGATAATCAGTGCATCATATCGTACAGCCACGACAACCCTTTCTGTTAGCTCGTTTCATTCGCCGGCAAACGGTATCTCCTCATGAAGGAAATACCATTGCTCTACAGCATCTCCGACAACCTGCTCAAGGTTGCGAAACATCTCTATAACCGGATCGGGGGCGTTCTTTGCCACTTCCACCAGTTTGAGGCGGTATCTGTTCACACCCGTCCGTATCATGAATGCGTTAAACAACGCCACCGGCGTGTTGGCGAATTTCAGCAGCCGGTCCAGCCCCGCCCCGCCGTACACCTGCCTGCCAAACAGCCTGACCGGTATGCTGTACTCGGTCTTTTCGTCAAACACAGAGGTTAAAACCTCCTTCTTCCGGAGCACGGCCGCCATATCAAGCGCAGCAGCGGTACCCGCCTTGCCGATTTCTATAAAATGAATATGGCCGAACAGTCCGCTTTTTTCCATGTTCTGCGCATGCTGATGGGCAATTTTTGAAAACTGCTCCGTAGTGAAACGAAGCACCGGATGCACGGGAATCCGAAACATTGACAGACAGGGAACGATCAGCTCCACGGCGCCGAAATGGGCTGTTGCGACCAGAACCCCCCTGCCGTCCTTTATGGATTTTTCGATAGCGCCGATCTCCCCGAGTTCGACATTCTGACGGAGAAAATCATGATACCAGGCAGGGTCTCCGCACAGCGGAAGCACCTTCTCGTAATAGTGAAGGATTATATGCTCCTTGACACGCTCGACAAGGTCTTCCGAACAGGTAAAGCCAAAGTGCGTCAGGTTGTGTGCGATACGCTCTTGCTCCTGAACATGGCTTGCATACCATTGCAGCCCCTTTTTCAGCAATAACGAGCGCAGTTCAACGGGACTTTTGCCATAAACTGATTTTAAAATCTCCGGCGATTGCAGATAGCCGCTTAAACCCATATCCCTTTCCTTTGGTTACTCAAACCCGATAGAAAATAAATATAGCTGTTTATAACACGCCACTAATTAATTCTCTTTCTTTTCAAGACAGGGTTCAGGGTTAAGAGTGAAGAGTGATGCGTGATGCGTGATGCGTGAAACGTGAAGCGTGAATGGTTACAAGGGAATAGTGTGTAATCATTAATAATTATTCTACCGCCGTTGTCTTCATGACCCAATATTTATATTTTATTTAAACAAAGAGACGATTTACAACGCTTTCGCGGCGCCAGATAAAAAACCTATGGCAAAATCAAAAATCGACCCGCGCCTTGATTTCCTCTCCCCGATCTCACTTGTCCGGGGGCTCGGAGCTGTCAGAACAGCAGCGCTCAGAGAGTCGGGTATAGAAAGCATCGGCGACCTCGTATACTACTTCCCCCGAAAATATATTGACCGGTCAAAAATCATTCCTATTGCCGCATTGCCGGATCATGTGGAAAAGAGCTGCGCGGTCATCGGAACCATTACAAAAACGCATATAGAGAAAGGGAGAAAAGCCCGGCTCCGCATTCAGGTGGCAGACGACACCGGCTCTTTCGAGGCGCTCTGGTTTCAGGGTGTCCCGCTGTTTTGTAAAATTCTTGTTAAAGGAAAACGGCTGCTTCTGTACGGTAAGGTCAAGAAATTCATTGCAATACAGATGCTGCATCCGATGGTTGAATTCCTCGGAACAGACAAGACCGGCGTCGAGACCCCTTTTCTCCCGCACTATTCCATTACCGTGTCCATGAAAGATGCGCATATACAGCAGAAAACGCTCTTCAAAGCCATCCAATGGGTATTGAAAACGATAAAACACTATCCACAGACTCTCCCGGAGACAATTGAAAAGAAAAAAGGCTTCCCACCGCTTGCAACCTGTCTTAAGGAGATTCATACGCCATCCGACCCTGCCGGTGTGCAACAATATTATAACCGCCTGAAATACGAGGAGCTCTACCGGCTGGCTTTATCCCTGCGCTGGAGTAAACGTAAATTCGCGCTTCCAGGGCGGCGTATGCAGCCAGGCAGCCTTGCACAACGCCTGATGTCGCACCTGCCCTTTACGCTTTCCGACGAACAACAGAAGGCAATCGCTATTCTCTATGCCGACGCCGCGTCGGACAAGCGTATGCACCGCCTTCTGCAGGGAGATGTCGGCTCGGGCAAAACCATTGTCGCCTTTTTCTCCTGCCTTCCCGCACTTAACGAAGGAATGCAGGCCGCCTGGCTTTCGCCGACCGAGGTACTGGCGCAGCAGAGTTATGACCTGATTTCATCATGGCTGAACGCCCTGGGTTTAAAAGCGGCGCTTCTCACCTCCGGCGTCTCTGCGGATGCAAAGGCAAAGATTCTGGCCGATCTGCGCACAGGCAGGCTCCCGTGTATCGTGGGAACCCATGCGCTGCTGCAATCTTCCGTTGTCTTCTCAAAACTCGGCATGATTGTCATTGATGAACAGCACAAGTTCGGCGTGGACCAGCGCCTGGCGCTGCAGCAGAAAGACCTGGCATCCGACTTTCTTCTCATGTCCGCAACCCCGATTCCCCAGACCCTGGCAAAAACCCTGTATGGAGACCTGGACATTGTTACCCTGCGCACCTCGCCGAAACAGCGGCAGGAGGTAAGCACCCATCTTGTCCCCGAAGAAAAACGGGCGGACATGGAGCGCTTTATCAGGAAAGAGGTGGTCGAAAACGGCTCCCAGGCCTTCTATATCGTCCCCCGCGTCGAAACCTGCGACGACGGCACGGCGCTAAAGGACATCGCTTCCGTTTACGAAACATTACGAAACGGCCCCTTTGCCGGCCTGCCCATGGCGGCTATTCACGGCAAAATTGACGCCGGCGATAAAGAGCGTATTATGAAGGACTTTTCCGGGGGGGCTATCAAACTGTTGTGCGCAACCACGGTCGTAGAAGTCGGCATCGACGTCCCCAATGCCACCCTCATGATAATCGAAAATGCTGATCGCTTCGGCCTTTCACAACTCCATCAGCTGAGGGGACGCGTCGGAAGAGGAAGAAAAAAGGCCTACACGTTCCTTCTGACCGGCGCGATTGATAATGATACCACCCAAAAACGATTGAGCCGTTTTTGCACCACGCATGACGGCTTTGCCATAGCAGACATGGATCTTACGTTACGAGGCCCCGGAGAAGTTGGTGGTTTAAGGCAAAGCGGGTGGGATGAACTGAAAATAGCCGATATTATGGCTGATGCGGACACATTCAGAGAAATACAGGAAGAATTGGACCGGCTCCTTCTGCTGAAATAACCGGCTTAAAATAATTTTTCTATATACCACCAATGATTAAATAGTATTTTATGTCCTTAAATTTCTTTCAGGTTCAAATATGATTTTCTTATTATTAGATCATTGTACGAAATACTATATTTAATATTTAAATAACGCCATAAAACCTGTTTCAAAGCACCGGTTCCTAAAAATTAACCGAAGAGTTAATACATTATGAGTACGATCGGGTTTATTATTCTTTGCGGAATGTACGGATTATGCTCCATTCTTTTACTGGGCTATGGGCTTCAATGTTATATGCTTACGTATCTCTATATAAGAGTTCGTAAAAACAAAATCGCCTCCCAGAGAGAACGAATGCATTACTTTGATACGAGGCTGGATGGAGATTTTTATCCGACCGTCGTAACACAGCTTCCCATGTATAATGAAAAAACCGTCGCCATCAGAATAATTGAAGCGGTTGCCGCAATGGATTACCCGGTCTCGAAACATGAGATTCAGGTTCTGGACGACAGCACCGACGAAACCAGGGAAATGGTCGACTCCGTGGTACAACGCATCAGAAACTCGGGTAAACGAATCTCGGTAGTCCGCCGCACCGACCGCACCGGATTTAAAGCCGGCGCTTTGCAGAACGGGCTCACGCATACCGACGCCGATTTTATCGCCATTTTCGACGCCGACTTTGTTCCCCACGCCGATTTTCTCAAAAAGGCCATCCCCTTCTTCATTGATAACCCGGAAACAGGTCTCGTACAGGGGCGCTGGACCCATCTTAACACAAAAGCATCCCTGATAACCAAAACCCAGGCTATGGGTATTGACGGCCATTTCATGGTTGAACAGGCGGCGCGGAGCTGGAACAACCTGTATATGAATTTTAACGGCACCGCAGGCGTGTTCCGCCGCAAAGCAATCGAAACATCGGGCGGCTGGCATCACGACACCCTTACCGAAGACATGGACCTCTCCTATCGCATGCAGCTTGCCGGGTGGAAAGCGGAATATGTGCCGGAACTTGAGGTTCCCGCAGAAATACCCGAAGACATCAACGCGTTTAAAAACCAGCAGTTCCGGTGGGCGAAGGGATCCATCCAGACAGCCATAAAAATCATTCCCCTGCTCAATCCGCTTCTGCTGACAAAAAAGATTTCCATATTCAAATACTGCCAGGCGGTACTCCACCTTACCCACTATTCCGTGCATCCGCTTATGCTCATGATGGCGGTTCTCTCCATGCCGGTTTTAAGCCTGGTTCATTTCTCAATGCCGACGTGGCTCTTTTCCATACTGCTGTTCGGCATAGCCCTTGCAACGGGCGGACCCTCGACCATGTACCTGATTTCTCAACACTACATAGGCAACACCAAGCGACGGGCATTTGTCCTGATACCGGCAATGATGCTTACCGGAACCGGCCTTGCGGTCAACAACGCAAAAGCGGTCATTGAAGCACTTATCAGAAAAGAATCACCCTTTCTCAGAACGCCTAAAAAGGGAAGCAGAAAAGCGGGCATTTACAAACCCATAAAGGATCTGACCTGCGTGTTTGAGATCGTGCTTGGCACCTACTGCATGGTCACGTTCTATATATTTTTAGGATACACCAATTTCCTGGTCACGCCATTTCTCGCACTGTATGCTTCGGGATTCCTGTTTACCGGTATACTTTCAATCATCCACTTCAGAAAACCCGAACTGATTGATCTGAAACCGCTGTTTTCCAAACCGAAAAGTTCGTTCGCCTGAACATAACCAGGCGCGTATGGTCAACCAGCCCGACAATTGCGTCGCCATTTCCTGGAACGGGTTCCATCGTGACGCGCTCATGCTTGCCAGCCTGCTGAAAACCAGAGGAACATGGAACGCCCTTGTCGCAATAAGCCGCGGCGGCCTTATCCCTGCCGCAATCGTTGCGCGAAAGCTCGGTATCAGGCTGATCGATACCATCTGCATTGCGAGCTACGCTGATAATAAAAAATGCGCTGCTTCGATTATAAAAAACACCGGGATAGCAGATAAAAACTTCCTGCTTATCGATGATATCGCCGACACCGGAGACACGGTAAAAATAATCAGAGGCCGGTTCCCCGCAGCGCACTACGCAACGGTATACGTAAAACCCGCAGGCAAACCATTTGTAGACAGTTTTGTAAAAGAGATCGGGCAGGAGCGGTGGGTTGTTTTTCCGTGGGAGGCAGAAACCGACCCTGCTTCATGAACAGAGTGATTCTTCCCGCTCCCTTCCACCATAATTGGGGGAAGGGTCGGGGATAGGGGGCCTGATTGCAACTCACCATTTCTTGTCGATACTTTCGCCATGAGCGCCTAAAAACGGTACCCTACCGTTATTAACAGCGGCGCAACCAGCCGGTAATCATAAAGCTTCACAAAACTCTTCTCGGGCAAACCGACAAGTATCATTCGCTCTTCTTCCTTTTGCGCATTCAATCGTACCGACCATCTGACATAGATGTTATTCAGGAAATAGCCTGACCCAAACGAGAAGTATTTTGCCTGTGTGCCGCACGCCTTGTTATACGGCTCGTGCGAATAGCCTATGTATAACGGAATCATGCCGTACGCAGGCATAAAACCGATATTCAGGGGCTTGCCGGTATAGGTAAGCTGCAGGCCAAGGTCAAAACCCGGCTGTACCTTCTCGTTGCCGGGCTGCTTCTCGTATTCCAGGTCGGCAAAAAAGAAACACCATTTCAGCGGGTACATTGCGGTGCCGAACCGGAATTCATAGGGCGTTTTCCTGCTGACGGTTTCATACGTGCCGCTCGTATCGTTTTTCTCACGTGCCCGCATATAAAAGCTCTCGGGCATAAAGGTCAGACCCGCTTTGAACCGCTCCGACACTTTGAACAAAAATGCCGCTTTCCACTCGAAATAGCGGGCGCTTCCCGATGTATACGGATATCCCGGATTGGTGATCTGGTATTCCAGCAGGTGATACCGCAGATTCATTCCCAGTGAAAGCTTCGGGGTGACGCCAAACGCAAGAGGAACCGTAAAGACCGTCTCCTCCTCCTTGATATCAAAGGCGCCCGCAGGCACGGTTGCCTTCAGCCGCGGAAACGTATACTTGTGCTGTATGGAAAAACCGCTTGCAAAATACGTTCCTATCGGCAAAGCGATGTTCACGCCGATGTTTTCATACGGCGGTTGTACCGTTTCGACCGTTGCGCCGTCTTCACCGCCCACCCTGCCCGACAGCTTTTTGGCGAACGATATGAAAAAATTGGCGTCCCGGTTTTTGACCTTCATCAGGGCAGCCGGATTTATATCAACGGCCCAGGCGTCTTCCACCGACGCGGTCACCGCGCCCATAGCCATTGGGCACGGAGCAGGATAGCTCATAGTGTTGCGGTTGACCGCGAGCTTTTCTTCCGTAAACGCCAGAAGCAGCTTTGCCGCAAGCTCCGGTACCGCATCGTCAATGGTATGCGCGTCGGACGCACGCACCGAGGCAGCCGCAACTATAGCCGAGGTCTCCACGTTTATCACTTTCGCGCTGATGCTGTAGTAGCTGCCTGCGGTAGTCAGCTTGCCGGCCACCATGGTTCGAAGTCCCGAAATGTTACCGACCTTCACCACCGTTGAATCGTTCAGGGCGCCGGTAAGGCCGAGCGCCTGCTCCCGCAGGATATCGGAAAGCTTGTCCCGGTCCATGACCGCAACCGTCGCTGATTTCGCAAGAATCGTCTGAAGCTGCTCCCGGATCGCATTGGCCGCAGGGGTGAGCCGCTCGTTGCCCGTGGCATTCTCAAAGGGAAGTATGCCGATGGTGATTCGTTTGCCTTGTTCAAGTGCTATGCTGTCTTTCGATGCATAGGTTGCAGAAATTACCTGTGGCCCCTTTATTTCTCCTTCAATTCCCCGAATGGCTGGATGGCCAATCGCTGCTTCGGGTTTTGATATCAGGTTTACCGTATCTGATACGAGCCGGAATTCTTTGTCAAGGCTGTCTGGAATAAATCCGTAAATGCCGGGTTCTTTTTTAATCACCGTCCCCTTACCAAGAGCTGTTGAAGCATACAGTACCTGTGATGCCCACAGTTTTACCATTGCGCCAAAAATCGTTTTGTTGATAAGTTCCGCATACTTGTCGGTTTCATCAGCGTCAAAGGCCCTGTTTCCCTTGTTGGCAACTATTGCATCAAACAAAATACCGCCGCCTGGATCCAGCAGTTTTGCCCGTAGAATAACCGTGCAGAACTTTTCGCCATCATCGTCAAAATTCAAGGCTTCAATTTCTACTTGAGCCAATACAATATCCAGAATATACCGGCTCGGTTTTTGACATGAAACGCCGAAATGGGAGAGGATTGAAAAAACCGCGTCGCGGAAATACCGGTTAAGATCATCCTGCGAATTAAGAATATAGGCGTATCCTTCGTTTGTAACGATATCTCCAAATGATTCAGGATTGATAGTGCCGACTCGGACATCAAAATTCCGTGAGTCAATGGAGCCGAATTTCCCCCAATAGGGTTCCGACGGAAGATAGTTATATTTCAATGGGATCAAAAGGGACTTATTCGTGAGTCCGCTATTTGTGGATCTTTGTGCAAAACAAAGAACACACAATGTAACTGTCAAAAAAAGTATCCTCATGATAACAATCCTTTATGGTGTGTTTTGTGCTTCATATTTATTATCCCATTCTTCATGCAGCTTTTTTTTCTTCATGCCGATTTTCAAAGAAATGGTCGCGACACAGAACATGCCACCACCAAGACAAAGTATTTCAACAACCTCATCCTGCAAACCGGCAAGAGCAGCGCCCGCAAGCCCAATATTCGTAAACGCAATACCCCACCCCAGAAAAAAGAAACCCCAGACAACGTTACCCACGCCCGATGGATAAGGATTTTCCATCAGCAAAACCGTTTTCTGCAGGGGATGTTCAATCTGTTGGATGTTTGATACAATCTCACCTGATAATTCGAAATTATAGCTATTATACCGCACCTCATAAAAATTTGCTCGATACACCGAATCAAGTACAGAAGAAAAAACGCTGCTGTTGCGCATATGAAGCGATCCCCGGTATTTCAGCACACTGATCTCCCGATCCTCTCCCAGAGTAATCTGCGTAAAATAATCGTTCAGGGCATCAGCGGATCCGTTTTCCCAGACACCGTATTCTTTATTGAAAGTATACCGCTTACCCTGTAATAAAACAGCGCCGACTCTCTCTGCGGGAACAGCGACTACTTCTTTGGTAAACGACGCGGTAAGTTTTACGGAGTCCGCTGTCACGGATTTAACCGCACCGGTTGCAAACATGCCGTCGTTAAAGGTGATAGTGTCCTGCGCGCGGATATTGCAGATGCCCATAATAATCAGCATCGCGGAATATTTCAGGAGGATTTTTCTGTTGTTTGAGAGCATAGGTGACAATGTGTGTTTTAAAAATATTACAGACTCTATATAGTATATACTATTTGCCGGCAGATAACTATGTGATAATTATCACACCCGATAAAAAAAGGCTCACCATCAAAATAGTGAGCCTTATGACTATTTTTTCATTTCAAGGCGGATAGCGTAAACGTATCCGACTATATTTTCAGCAACCCCATCATCATGATCGCGGTAACCAGCGAGAGGATCGCGTAAAACTCAGGAAACGCTCCAAGAATCAGCGTATTGGCAAACACGTTATGCCCGTCTCCCGTCGCGACGATACCATGCGCTACAACCCGGCCCTGGGTTATCGCGGATATGAGGCACACAAGGCCGACCACTGCACCCGCGGCCAATACTACCAGCCCCTGAAAAATGGATATCGATTTCCCCAGTTCAACGACATTGCCGTTGTAAAGAATAAACGCAACAAAGCCGTAGAGCCCCTGGGTTGCCGGCATACTTGAAAGAACCAGGGTGGTTCCGAATACTTCGGGCTTCTTCTTTAAAGCGCCGATCACAGCAGATCCGCCGATAACGACTCCGATTGCCGATCCGGTTAACGATAAACCCGCCATGAGAATAAATCCGACCATTGCCATGACAAATGCTACGCTCATAATTGAAAACCTCCTGATAAATATTAATAATTAGCTTTTTTCGATAACGGTTTGTATGCTTTCCCTCCGCCTGAAAAGCTTAAATTTCCATAAAATTCCACAAAAGTCAGACGTAGTGTATGAGCAAAGGCGCCAAGCGCCGATAATGCCATATTGAATCCATGGCCTGCAATCAGAATAATAATGGTAAACACGACAAGAAACGACGAATAGTGGACGGTACCCTGCTCGTCGGTGATCAGCATGAATGCAATCTGGTTAAATGACGCGCCAAGAAGCCCGCCTGCAAGCCCAAGAGCGAAAAGACGAAGATAGGATAATCCGTTACCTATCAGGCCCGATGCAAAATTATACAACTTCCAAAAACCAAGACCCAGACGCGGCGGAATCTTTATGGTCATATCGTGAAACAGAAAAAGCAAAACCAATCCGCTAATGAGTAAAAACCAGATGCCGGCCGTCGGAACGGACTGCATCATCCTGCCCAGCGGCAGGGCTGGTGTGAATGCGAATATGCCGATATCCATGAAATTTACCCGCGCAAGAAAGATAAATGCCGCCAGCACCATCGGCACATACGCAAATACACCGAGTCCACTGAGAAATCCGGCGTTGCGTATCTTATTCACCATTTGCAGAATAATTCCGAGAATAATCTGCAACCCGCCCAGATACATGGCAAAGGTCATCATGGGATAGTAGGTGCCTTTCGGCGTTTCAAGCGAACTCAGTGGTGAAGCCCACGTTGCAAGGTTAAAGGGCAGAAGCGCATTGTCGGTTCCCGGAACATTAAATATCGACTGGCCGAAAAATGAGTTAAGCAGCAAACCCGCTATCGCCGTTGTAATACCAAGAATCAACCCGAGTTGAAAAAACGGTTTCAGGGCAGGTTTGGCTTTTTTCATTACAATAATCATCGTAATGATCACAATCATGCCGTATCCCACATCCCCGAAACACAATCCGTAGAACAGCGCAAAAAACGGGGCAAAAAACGGCGTGGGGTCAAGCTCGAAATAGTCAGGCAGATCAAAGAGTTTTGTTATCGCCTCAAACAGCGCGGTCTTTTTGCTGTTTTTCAGAAGGATCGGCACCTTGTCCCCCGGTTGCGGCTCTTTCAGTTCATACCATGCTGAAAACCCTCCCAGAAATTCCGCCACTTTTTTCTCTTTTTCGGCAGGCAGCCATCCTTCGAGCAGGAAGACTCTTCCTTCGGCAGCCCCTTCCATGCTGAGCCGCGCCGATTCCAGAGAAAAACGCGAGTTGACACCTGCACGGTATTGGTCAAGAACATCCTGATAGCGGGCAAGCTCCCCGATCTTCGAATCGATCTCCGCCTGCTTCGCCGTATAATCTTCTATTGCCTTAATGGTCTGTTTCAACGAAGCGCGTGGTGGCGCAATGTCCTCGATATCCTTGAGCACCGGCTCACCCTGCTGGAGCAGGACAAAGTAAACGGAGCCTTCCCTGCGGCTGACCACCTCAAAGTAGAGATTCTCCTTATTCAGGGAGTTGAAGCCCTTTTCCGGCAGCTTGAAGAAACGCATGACAACACCCGCCTGTTTCAGGCGGTCGACGGATGCCGGGTCAAAATCTCCCCATGGTTCCAGCAGCGTTGCGTCGCGTTTCAGTTTTGTAATCTGCTGCTCGAGGCTCTCGTGCTGCGCAACAAGTCCGTCGTATGCCTTGATAATCTCTTCGGCGCTGCCGGTTTTATCCTGGGAAACGGATATTTTTTTCTCTGTTGCCGTGCGCTTCAAGGCCTTTGATACGCGTTCCGCGGCCTTCATCTTTTCCTGCATGGCATTCAGATCCGAAGACTCCAACTGGGGGTTTACCACTACATGGACTACACCCAGGTCCTGCAGCGAATCGAGAAACTGCTCCTTCTCTTTATGAAACAGCAGCATGGTCAATTTCTTCATGGGAACTATCATGCAGTAGCCTCCGCCAGAGCGATACGTTCCTTGAGCACTTTTTGCGATGATTTCGAGAGATTCTCTTCGTCTTCCAGGAATCGTTTTATTTTCAGTATTGCGCCCTGGTATTCAGGAATCTGTACTTTTTCGTAGAGGTTCACCTTCTGCGTGGTCTTTTTACGCGCATATTCGAGAACCTCCATCTTTTTCCGGGCAACCTCGATTTTTATCTGCAGCTTTGCAGCCTCCTTGAGAACGGCAAGCCCCTCGGAAATCCAGGCGGGAAACGAGAACAGGCTGAACTGCCTGAGGGAAAAAAGCACGTCCCTGAACACGGGCGTCTTAACCCCTGCGATCTTTCTGATATCCAGCTTGACATCTTCGACCACCAGCAGGTCCGCCTCAAATTCGGGCCAGAGCCGGCGAATCCCCGCAAGCTCTTGTCTCTTTGCATCGAACTCGGCTTCCGCCGCCTTCACCTCAGCTTTGGCGTCCTTGACCTCGATGCGCAGCGCAGACTCTTTTGCCTGAAGCGTCGGCAGAGCATTCTCCCGCACGCGGAGGTCTTTGCGCAGCTTTTGCAGCGCTATCTTGTTATATTGAAATTTTATCGCCACGGTTGTACCTTTTCGTTACTCGTCGATCGTATCTCGATATTCGTTCTTCTCTTCGATATTGGAGGATATTCATTTCCCTCCCTCACGGTCGGGCTACTGCATTTTTAACTATCGCTCCCTTTGACTGGATTCCTCTCTTCTTCTTTCCTTTGATATTCGTCATTCAATTATGCTTCTTACCTTGGAAATTCGAAATTCTACATTGGACATTCAATCCCTCCCTCACGGTCGGGCTACTGCTTTTTTAATAGTACTGTATAATTTCTTCTACTCTCTTAACCCTCATTTTTCTTTATCCGTGTAAATACTTCTCCGCTAATCGCTTCGTAGTACCTTGTCCGTCCCATCCGTGTTATCCGTGTTCTATTCTTCTATTTCTTCCAATACTTATCCATAATCGCCTTCTTGATCGCCACCTCTTCCGGAGAAAAATATTTCGCCAGGATTCGCCAGCCCGTATCGAGCATGGCATCCACCTCGACATTGATATCGATAGCCAGCAGCTCTTTGGAATACTCTCTGGCATAATCAAGACACCGCTGGTCATAGTCGGTGAGATCAAAGCCGTTCTCCATTTTCGTTTTCGCATTCGCGGCGTCGGCGTAGAGCCGGACGCAGGTATTCATGATCTGGCCGTGGTCTTCGCGCGTCTTTTTGCCGATAACGAGTTGTTTGAGACGCGACAGGCTTCTGAACGGATCGATAATAACCTTGCCGATATCCGTGTCGCGGCGCAGATACAACTGGCCTTCGGTTATATAGCCGGTGTTGTCGGGAATCGCGTGGGTAATGTCGCCGCCGCTCAGCGTGGTCACGGCTATGATGGTAATGGAACCGCCGTCCGGGAACTGCACCGCTTTTTCGTAAATCTTCGCAAGGTCGGAGTAGAGCGAACCCGGCATGCTGTCCTTTGACGGGATCTGGTCCATACGGTTGGACACGATACTGAGTGCGTCGGCAAACAGGGTCATGTCGGTCAAGAGCACCAGCACCTTCATCTTTTTATCCTGAGCGAAATATTCTGCCGCGGTCAAACACATGTCGGGCACTAAAAGCCGTTCTACCGGTGGATCTTCGGTCGTATTCATGAAGCAGATGATACGGTCGAGCGCGCCGGCATTGTCAAACACCGACTTGTAGTAGAGGTAGTCGTCGTTGGACATGCCCATGCCGCCAAGAATGATGATATCGGCTTTTGCGCGAAGCGCGACATCCGCCATAACCTGGTTGAAGGGCTGATCCGGGTCTGCAAAAAACGGTATCTTCTGGCCGGTGACGAGCGTATTGTTCAGGTCGATGCCGGCGATACCGGTTGCGATAAGCTCTGACGGCTGTTGTCTGCGGACCGGGTTTGCCGAAGGCCCGCCGATTTCGCGTTCTTCGCCTTCCACTGCCGGGCCGTCGTCGATGGGCTCGCCATAGGCGTTGAAAAACCTGCCCCTGAGCTCGTCGCCCACCTTGATTGTCGGAGGCTTGCCGGTGAATACCACCTCGGCGTTGGTCGCGATGCCCTGGGTGCCGGGAAATATCTGGAGGGTTACGTTGTCGCGGTTGATTTTCACCACCTGCGCGGGTCGTCCCTCGACATAGGCCATCTCTTCGTTGGTGACGCCCTCCGCCTTTATGGTGACGGTGGCCTTGGTAATATTCTCAATATGGGTGTAAATTTTCTGAAACGCCTTGGTCTTCATTAATCCTCCCTTGTATCGGCAAGTACATGTTCCACCACGCGCTCCTTTTTACAGGCGCCGGACGATCTTTTTTCATCCAGGAGTTTTATCAGATCCCGTTCCATCTGTTTAAAGGTCTCGCACTGAAACAGTTGGTAATTCATCTGTTTTATCTGATTGATCACCTTACGGAAGTAGGTGGTGACCCCTTCAAAATTATCGAATTCGAAACAGCTATTGCATATATCAAGCACCAGGTTCACCATGTATTGCTGACGCACAAGCGGCGTCGAGGCGTCGACCTTGTCGAAGGCGTCCTGCTGCAGGATGCAGAAATCGACGATCTCCGACTTGTTGAAAATGACGTGGTATTCGATGGGCACGCCGTCGTCGCCCAGGATGTTTATCTGGTCGCGCGTCTCTTTTCCGCGCAGGAGTATGTCCTTGAGGCGGTACACCTTCGTGACCCACCCCTTTTCTATCTTCTGATCCAGGTATTCGCTCACCTCGGCATATTCCAGATATTTCGAATAGCTGTCGATAGGGTCGATGGCCGGATACCGCTTGCTGTCCGCACGGTTCTGCTCCAGCGCATAGAAGCAGCGCGCCGCTTTCTTGGTCGACTCCACCACCGGCTCCTTGAGATTGCCGCCCGCGGGACTCACCGTGCCGATAAAGGTGATGGACCCGGACTTGCCGTTGTTCAGATACACGAACCCAGCCCTGGAATAGAAGGTCGCAATAATAGCCGGCAGGTCCATCGGATAGGCGTCGGGACCGGGCAGCTCCTCCATTCTGTTTGACATTTCACGAAGCGCCTGTGCCCAGCGTGAGGTAGAGTCCGCCAGCAGAAGCACCTTGAGTCCCATCATGCGATAATATTCGGCAATGGTCATGCCGGTGTACACCGACGCCTCGCGCGCGGCAACCGGCATGTTGGAAGTATTGCAGATGATGATGGTGCGCTCCATGAGCTTTCTGCCGGTGCGCGGGTCGTCGAGCTCCGGAAACTCCTTGAATATCTCCACCACCTCGTTTGCGCGTTCGCCGCAGGCTACGACAATGATAAGGTCTGCCTCGGCGTTCTTTGAAATCTCGTGCTGCAGCACGGTCTTGCCGCACCCGAACGGTCCCGGTATGAACCCGGTGCCGCCTTCGGTGATCGGGTTGAGCGTATCGATTGTTCTGACGCTCGTTTCCAGAATTTTAAACGGCCGTGGCTTGCTCTTATAGCAGCCCACCTCAACCTTGACCGGCCAGGCCATGGTCATGTTCAGGTTTCGCGTTTCACCATTTTCGTCTACAGCGACCGCAATGGTGTCATAGACCGTATAGTCTCCTTCGCCTACAACCGATTTGAGCGTGCCGCTGCCTTTATAGTCGAACGGTACCATGATTTTATGGGGGATCCAGCCTTCGGTAACCTCGCCGATCCAGTCCGCCGCGGTTATCCTGTCGCCGGTTTTCATCAGCGGTTTGAAATGCCACCTGTTTTTCCGGTCGAGGTGCTCGCTGTATTCGCCGCGTTTCAGGTATACGCCGGTCAACTGGTTGAGATCGTTCTGCAGCCCGTCATAGTTTCTGGAGAGCATCCCCGGTCCCAGCGTCACTTCAAGCATTCTTCCGGTAAACTCGGCAGGGCAGCCGACAGAGAGCCCGCGGGTGCTTTCAAAGACCTGGGTATAGGCTATTTTTCCCGTTATCTTGATAACCTCCGCCATGAGTTTCACGCCTTTGAGCTCAATGTAACAGATCTCATTCTGTCCCACCGGACCGTCAACCTCGATGCTGACGAGGTTTGCAACGATACCGACAACCTTTCCCTTGGTGCTCATTATTTCCTCCGCCGATTTATTGTATATCTACCATTATATTTTTCTGTGGTTTAAGCCCCGCAAGAAGCCTGCCGAGCATCTCTTCGCCCACGTCCGGCTTCAGCCGCTGCCACCGCTCAACGCTCTCGAGTTTTATGCAAAAAGCGAGAATCGTCTCGATTTGAAAACCGGAGAACACCGTCAGCTCGTTCACGGTCTGCCAGCGAAGCTGGTCGATGCTCTTTTCGAATTCAACCAGATTCTGGCGGTTGAGCGATATGATCTTTTCCACCCACCGATGTTCCACCGACAGAGAGAAATCGGGGGCGCGGCTCTTCAGCAGTTGCTGTGAAAAATCGTTTCTGCAGATAATGTATTTCGACAATGATAATTCCGGCGCGCCTTCCTGTGCCTCTGCCTCCATTTTCCTCATGTTTATCGCGGCAAGCAGATTGCGCAGGTTGAGGTCGAAGGAGAACCACTGCCGGATAAACGGTTCGGGATGAGACGTCAGCTCGTCATAGTAGAGCCATGCAAGCTGATCCTGCGGCAGCAGGTTGGGAAACGGCAGTTTTTCGCTTTTATACGCTTCAAGGAATGTTCGCATATACTGCGGAAGCGTTTCGGGATATTTTATCTCGCGTTCAAGCTCTTCTTTGGAAAAAGCGCCCCTTGCGTCATGCTCCTTTTTGTTCTTTGCGAGCAGATTAATCAGATTCGTATTATCATAGAACAGACGGAACAGTTTGAGTAATTGGGCATGCGCGGGCGTTACCAGGCCTGATATGTCGTTGATAAACTCCGCAAGCGAAACGACCTTTTTCGGGCTGTCAAACAGCAGGTCCGGCAGGCTTGCGACCAGGTAATAATATTGTGCTGGCATAGGCAGTTATTCTTTGAATAAAAATGATCGTGTTCTGGGCCGCAGATACTCTTTGAAAAACTCGTTGAAATCGTCGTCGGTCAGGCTGATCTTGAAGGATGCGCCCGACGGGCCTATCTGGAAACCGCCTTTGATGTTTTTTGAAAAGGTCACGGTTGCGCCGCGCCTCATTACATCCTTCAAAGACTTTTCCAAAGATTTCTCAAGCTTTGTTTTCAGGTTTTCGGGAAGCACGATCTCCAGTGCCTGGTCCTGGCCGAACTTCCAGTTGTTCACGGTCGCCTCGATCAGCTCTTTCAAAAAACCGGGATCCGAAAGCGCCGACGAAACGTTCTCGTCGACCGTTTTGGCAAGCAGCATATCCGCGATCTTCTGTTTCAGGGAGCTGATCGCCTGCAGGGAGGAGAGTTTTATTTCCGATTCGACATTTTTTCTCAGGTCTTCCGCTTGTTTCTGCGCCTCTGCAACAAGCCGCTGCGCCTGTTTTTGCGCCTCGCTCCTGATTCTTTCCGCCTCCGCTTGTGCGGCGCCGACGATAGACTTCTTTTCCGCCTCGCCTTTTTCAACGCCTTCTTTGAATAGTTTTTCTGTCAATTCAGCGATTTTTTGTTCCATGTATGAACTCCCGGACAGGTGGTTTCATAAAATGTGTATGTCAACATTTCAACAGTTATTTAGAGATATGATGAAGTATAATAATATAATGAATATGAAACAATTGCAACAATTATTTGGAATAAAAAAAGCAAAAAAAGGCAAAATATCGATATTTTTTGAACAACTTGAATCAGGCATCCGGACATACCGCAGGTTGCGCTCAACCGACTCTTCTTCTAAAAGATATCAACGCCAGACTGAAAACCGAAACCCCGATTATAAGTAACGTACGCAGCTCGTTCACCAGCAGCGTAAAACCCGACCCCTTCAGGAAGATATCCCGCACTGCCACCATAAAAAACCTGACGGGATTGATATAGGTAAGTATCTGCACCCAGCGGGGCATGTTTTCTACCGGAATGAAGAATCCGGAGAGCAGGATGAAAAATATCAGAATAAACCAGGTGAGAAAAAGAACCTGCTGTGACGAGCGGGTGACGGTGGAGGTGAATATGCCGATACTCAGCGACGAGATCATATAGGTGAGGGCGAAAACAAACAGTGTAACAAGGCTGCCCCTGAACGGAATTTTGAACCAGAATGTCGCAACCAGCATGACAACGCTCATCTCGATCAGCCCGATTATTATAAAAGGAACAGCCTTGCCGATGATCACGTGAATCGATTTGACCGGGGTAACCATGAGCTGCTCGAACGTGCCGTTTTCCCGCTCCTTGACTATGGAAAACCCGGTCAGCAGAGCGGTGACAATGGTAATGAGCAGCACCGCGAGCGCGGGTATCATAAACCAGGTTGATTTAAGCATACTGTTAAAAAGTATATCGATATTTATTTCCACCGGAATGAGGGTTTTGATGTCCATGCCCATCTGGGTCAGCCGGAATTCAAGCTTGTGACGCGCCCAGTTCCCGATGATCATGGAGCAGTATCCCAGCGCCACCTTCGAGGAGTTTGCATCCTGGCCGTCTGCGATAAGCTGGACTGCGCTGCCCTCTTTATCCAAAATTTCTTTCGAAAAATCGGCGGGAATGATGACGACCATTTTCGCCTCGCCGCGATAGAGCAGCTCTTTTGCGGCGGTTTCGGGAAAAACGCCTTTGAATATGAACCGGTCGAACCGTTGTATCCGGGATAGCAGCTCCCGGCTCTGGGGCGTGTTGCTCCTGTCACACGCCGCGATGGGGATATTTTTCACCTCAACGGTCAGGGCATACCCGATGACAAAAAGCTGGATCAGCACCGGTACCGTGATCAGCCGAACCATCAGCTTGTCCGCTTTAATATGCAGGAACTCTTTCCATAGAATCATGCGTATGAAGTTCATAGGCGCACCTTGAATCGTTTAATGGCAACAGCGATAAAAAACAGGCCGATACCGCACAGCGCAAGCAGCGGCTTCCACAACAGCAGCGGGCCCGCGCCTTTTAATATGATGCCACGTATACATTCGAGATAGTAGGTTGCCGGGATGATGCGCGAAACAGCCCGCAGAAACAACGGCATACTCGAAACAGGGAAGATAAAGCCCGACAGGATCATGCTGGGCAGCATGGTCGCGGGCAGCGCCATGAATATGGCCTGTATCTGGTTTTTGGCAACCGTGCTGAAAATCAATCCGAGACCCAGAGAGGAGACCACATACACTACAGTGCATAACGCCAGAAACAGATAGCTTCCCTGCACCCGCACCCGGAAAAACAGGTGCCCGGCCAGCAGAATAATAAATGCGTCAAGCAGCGCAAGAAAGGTATACGGTAGTATTTTACCGATGATTATTTCCGAGGGCGCGAGAGGCGAAATCAGAAGCTGCTGCATTGTTCCGCGCTCCTTCTCTCGTGTCAATGTCAGCGAGGTCATCAGCGTCGAAAGCATGATCAGAATAAGCGCCATGAGTCCGGGAACGAAAAAAAGCGCGCTCTCCTGGTGGGGGTTGTACAGAATATAGGGGCGGATACGGACAACCTTCGGCGGATCGAAGCCCAGATACTCCATAAGCGAGTTCTGAATAAACGGCTTTATCATGTTCCGCAGCAGGGTGCCGGTGTTTGGATCGGAGCCGTCGATGTACACGGATATATCCGCAGGACTGGTGCGCGATTCGAGACGCCGGTCAAGATCAGCGGGCAGTATGATCAAAGCCTTGCTGTGATATTTCCTGATCGTGTCAAGCGGATTCACGATGTGCCGCCGCACTGAAATAACCGCGAACATGTCCGATGCATCGATGCTGCGGATGATATGCCTCGCTGCCCTGGAATCAGGCTGCGCCTGTACCATGACCGCGAGATCGTGAATGTCAAGGGTCAGCGCGAATCCGTACAGGAACATCATGACCAGCGGCATGGCAATGACGATCATGAGCGTCTGCCAGTCGCGCAGGATGTGCTTGAACTCCTTGCGCATGATACCGTAAATTCTGACACCCGACAATGCCATCCGCTTCCTACCTTCCCACAACCGTCAGAAAAACGTCGTGCAATGTCGCCGCGTTATACGTTTTTTTAAGATTCCGCGGCGTATCGACCGCTTTAACTTTGCCGTCAACCATGATCGAGACCCGGTGGCAATACTCGGCCTCGTCCATGTGGTGCGTGGTGACGAACACCGTGGTGCCTGCATCGGAGAGCCGGCGGATCAGTTCCCAGAAATTCCGCCTGCTGATCGGATCGACCGAACCGGTCGGCTCGTCTAAAAACACGACGTCGGGCTTATGCAGATTTGCGCACGCCAGGGAAAGCCTCTGCTGCCAGCCCCAGGGCAGCGATCCGGTCTTCTGTTGCAGGATATCCTCCATGTGCAGGAACCGGGTCATTTCATGCATGCGCTCTTTCAATGTCGTGCGATTCAAACCATATAAAGAGCCGAACAGCCGCATATTGTCGCGCACACACAAGTCGCTGTAGAGGCTGAAGTTCTGCGACATGTAGCCGATGCGCGTGCGTATCTTTGCCGTCTGTTTCATGACGTCGAATCCAGCCACACTCCCGCTTCCGGAACTCGGCTTTAACAATCCGCAGAGCATGCGGATGCAGGTTGTTTTTCCCGCGCCGTTCGCTCCCAGAAACCCGAAAATCTCTCCTTTGGCCACAGAGATGGTTACATTGTCCACTGCGGCCTGAGTGCCGAAGAGCTTTGTCAGGTTTTCTGTCTGTATTGAATAATCGGGCATAAAAATTTAAGATTTAAGATTTAAGATTTAAGATTTAAGATTTTAAATTTGGATTAATTCATAAGTATTCATAAATTCAATTATCTGGTAATTCATTGTAATAAAACAGGTTATATATTTAAAGCTTATGGTTACGCACATTATTAAACACCTTCCTGCCAAAAATCAAACAATGCTGTTTCAGTATCTATGATAATTCATCATATAACGACATGCGTGTGTTGTTATTGTGTTATTATATAGGTAACCGTTCACGCCCCCTAAATCCCCCGAAGGGGGACTTGTAAAGTGCTGATATTTATTATGTCATTAAATTCTCTGATGACTTTTTCATTTGACAGAAGCT
>Ga0105099_10000720_pt1 | contig 22079 bp, 20 predicted proteins | sample PPLLak3cmMay2015_2_FD_79138 | JGI IMG/M metagenome (GOLD analysis project Ga0105099, IMG submission 79138) | Freshwater sediment microbial communities from Prairie Pothole Lake near Jamestown, North Dakota, USA - PPLs Lake P8 Core (1) Depth... | ecosystem: Environmental > Aquatic > Freshwater >... | reverse complement strand
TGCGGCCACACTGGCTTCCATCAGCCATGCCTATGGTCAGGTGAAGCGCTGTGATGATGTTCTCAAAGGATTAAAGTAACCCATCCGTCAGATGGGGGCGCCATTGAACCCCTTCTGGAGAGACGATTTCGATCTGAATTGTGTCACAGCCGTTGAAGCGGGCGAAATCCTTCAGGGCAGACCTGAAACGGGACCAAAAGTCAGTGTTTCCCAAAAACCACTCTTCAAAAGCCAGATGACGGATAATCAGAATTCCGATTTTTCGTTCGGCTTTGGCATCCATGCGGCCGATCAACCGGTTGCCGAACAGAATGGGCAGACTGAAATAGCCATAGTGGCGTTTGGAGGATGGCAGGTAGCATTCGATGGTATAGTCAAAATCGAAGAGACGCCGCAAGCGATCCCGGTTGATGACCATATTGTCGAATGGGGAAAGAAAAATGACAAGGTCATCTGGTGGTGGCATGGAATTCAGTTGATTCAAAGTCCTGTTGTTGAGGAAGCAGGAGTGACTCTTGCCATGGCTGCAGACCTGGGCATGGCTGGCTTTTCCTTCATCAACCAATGATTCCAAGGCCAAGTGAAGTTCCTTTTTAATGCCTCCAAAGAGATATCTGGAAACATCCTCCGCCGTCACCAAACCATGGGCATTTAACGAGCGTTCAGCGATAAAGCGATTCTGTTCTTCTTTTGTTGGTTGACGGGTATCCAGGCCTGATGGCAGGACACGCTCCGGCAAGTCGTAGAATTTGTGAAAGCCCTGGCGATGGCTGATCATCAGTTCGCCCCGCCAGAAAAGAACCTCCAGCGCCACTTTGGCCGGCTTCCAGTCCCACCAGCCACCAGGCTTATTCTGGCGGTTTTCAAAATCCCGGGTGCTTTTGGGGCCCTCTTCACGGATGCGTTGCAGTACCGGTTTAAGGTGATTTTTACACTGTTCCAGACGATGGGCGTACCATTTCTGGCTGGGGTTGATGAGTTGGCTCATCCGTTTGATATAGTACCGGTAGTCTTCCATGGGCAGGTAGGATGCGGCATGGCCCCAGTATTCGAAAATGAGGCGATCCTTAGCCTGGAGATCATCAAGATCTGCCTCCTGATAGCTTTTGTTGCGATTCCATAAAATATGGTGATGGGCACGTTTGATCACAGAAATGGTGTCGATCTGGATGTATGAACTGTGGCGAATGACCGATAGGGTGCGGGCCTTGCCGACGTACTTTCCCGGTCTGGTTTCGAAGCCCTGGCTCTGTACTGCCAGTCTGCGGGCATCACAAATATCAATTTTTCCGGTCATATTGAGTTCAGCCTAAAGGACTCATGGTTGAAAATCAAGCCCCATACTTCAAACATAAACTTGGATCGGACTTGTGGGACGGATGCCGGGTGTGATAAGTTAAACCATAATGAATAAACATGGTGACATCAGTTGGGACCGGATTCATGAAGAGAGTGAGAAAAGTTACCATTTTGCCAGCCAGCATCCACTGGATCAGATCGCCGATCATTGGTTTCAGAATCCCCCCATCGGGCCCACCCTGTTTCTGGTCTTCTATACCCTGGCGTGCCGGTGGTCCCGCTGCCTGGGATGCAATCTGCCATCTCTTTCCTCTGAGCTTCATATCCCCTATCAGTGTATAAATCAGCAAATTGACCAGGTGTTCACCCGTTTGTTGACAAAGCCTCAGAAAGACGAGCTCCGCAAGATCATCCTTTCCAACAATGGATCTGTTCTGGATGAACGGACCTTCTCCACCACTTCACTGCTCTATTTTGTGGCCATGATGAATACCCACTGCCCCAACATCGCCGAGCTGACCATCGAGAGTCGCCCAGAATACGTTGATATGGCCGAGTTGGAAGTTCTTTCCCGGGCCCTGGCTGAAGGGCAGACGCCCACGCAACTGGAAATAGCCATCGGCTTCGAGGCTTTCGATGATCAGATCCGCAATGAACATTTCGCCAAGGGGATGAGCCTGGAGGTATTTGAGGCACTGGTCAGGAAGCTGGCTTTGTATCGTTACCATTTGAAGGCCTATTTCATGCAGAAACCGGTTCCGGGGATGAGTGAGGAAGACGCAGTTGATGATATCCGGCGGGCTATTGATTATCTCTCCAACATATCAAGACAGTTTGGTATCTCCATCAACATGCATCTCAATCCGACCTATGCGGCCAGGGGGACGGCTCTGGAAAAGGCATTTATTGATGGGGAGTACTCACCGCCATTGCTGGACTCGGTCAGGCGGGCAGTGCTGCACGCTGAGGGCAGTCATATCAGTGTCTTTGTCGGCCTCAGCGATGAAGGTCTGTCCACGACCGGAGGAAGTTTTCTGCGCCTGGGAGATACTGACTTGGTCCAGAGGCTTGAGCAATTCAATCTGACCCAGGATTATTCCCTGTTAAAATGAGTCGCCTTGTTAAGGGGCCTGATTATTTCTCCCAAAGAGATGCCATTTTTAAATTTCGTGGTGGGAATTTGTTCTGGGTAGGGGTTTGATTAATCAAACCCCACCATTTGGATGGCATGAGTTGAATAATACCGTGGATAGGGTTGGGTTGGTTGATGATTTGACCAATCTCGTTTAAATCCATCCGATTTTTTTTGATCGCACCGAGCAAGCATTCCCTGTTTTTTGGTGCATATGGTCACAAAGTAGTGCCCTGGATCGGAACAGTCGTATTCACGTAATCTGATTGATCTTCTTTTATGCAATCCAGGATTGAAGGTCATTTTTTTTGTTCGTCCAACGTCGGAAATCATCCTGAACCGGGCTTCCCGGCGATAGAAACAATATGCTGGTTGGCCGTCCTAATCATACTGAACTACCGTCGCTGACTGCTCAGTGTGTGTGGGACACCCAAACAGGTAGAAGGTGGCTCGCATTTTTGTCTTGACTGGCAGGAGTGTTCCCGGAAGTTGAAGCACCATACTCATCCGTTTCTTGCAGAGGCTGCAATTCACAAACTCGGCATCCTGAGTCCACGATGGACTGCCGCCGATCCTTGCTTGGTTGATTGGGTCAAACTCGAAGGACTCGATCCCCGCCGAAAGAAGGTATGCAAGGACTTCTAAGGGGTAACGAGGACAAACATCTGTCAGCGCAGCCATGAGTTCTGGGTCGGCTGCAATATAGCGCTTCGGGGAGAAAAGGTTCCTGCTCTTGCCGGTCTTTGTCTGCTGCCGAGGAATCGGGACAAGGCGAAACACCTTCCCCGCGATCGTCGCTTCAGTCGCTGGTACGTCGGGCAGAGACAGGGCAACCTTCTCGTTGTTAGTTACGACTATGCTCTTTCCTGCCCAAGGCCGAACGTATTCCGGTATGGGGATGATTGCGCACATCGCTGGAACAGTGCGGTTCGTGCGCCCGAGAACGGCGCAGGTCGGTGGTTCTCCATTCTTGTTCTCAATGGCGCAATAAATACGTTCCAGTTGGGCTTCTGTTGCGGAAGCGGCACGTTTGATGATGTGGATCCGCTTGCGGTTGAAACGGATCAAGACAACCGCAAGGGAAGCCAGAAGCAGGACGATTACCACTATTGCGACTATCTTTCCCATCTCATCCTATTAGGGCCAACGGTTAGGGTCACTTGCCGGCGCATCAGCGACGGTCAAGTGCACCCATTTGTTGGGCAATTCCCCTGTTTTATTTCCCTTTTTGATATATTAAGCGTATGCAAGACGACCTTTGGGTTGTGGAATAGGTCTTCCTAACTCAATGGCCGTTTCGATCCATTCATCTATAATTTGTTCAGCATTTTTTAAGGCTTCTTGGTAGGTTGTGCCATCAGCTTTACAGCCGGGGAGTTCGGGGACTTCAGCTATAAATGCCTCATCTTCTTCGCTCCAGAAGATGATGATTTCATATTTTTTATTCATCGTTCTTCTTTGTTACGGATTTTAAATTCGATTGGGTGGAGGTATAGCATACTGAGGTATTCAATAGTTTTTTAATCCTCCTTTGTTTTTTATCATTTTTATTGATGCATTTATTTCGTGAACTTTATCAGGTGGTATTAGTCGTTTGATTTTTTCAATGTTTTTAATAAAATAAGCTTCCATTTCTTCCATTAATATAGATAAATCCTTGATTCTTCCTTCGGATATTAAATAATGACAGGTATAAACATGGTATAGAAAATTACAAGCTTCTTTTTCTGGATTGTCTTCAATATTGACGATGTTCATAAACATTTCTTTTATACCTTTTCTACAGTTCTCCTTATCATTATGATAAAAAGGAATTATATGATTTAGCCAGGATCCAAGTACCCAGTGCTCACCATTCTCCCTGTCTAGTATGAAATACCTTCCCTTACCTTGCGCAAAGTGTAGCAGTTCATTTTTTTTAATTGCATCTGCAAATAAATTCTCTTTCATTGAGAAATTCTTTTTCCTCATATACTGATTCCAACGTCTCCGCTCACCCGCTACTCGTCGCTACTCGTCGGCTGCGAAGCCGAATTGTTAGGTGTCCTTTTTTTTGTGGTTCTATTGCTACCGAATTTAGAGACCAACCGTCTTCTGTGTTACGTAGATAATAGAATCGGCTTTGGAAAATTGCTGCCTTTCTGACATGAACCAATGGAAGCCAACATTCTCCGAGAAAAGTGCCTTCGTGAGAGAATATCAACCATTTGTCCTCATCATTTTTAATATCATAGGTCTGAACATACAGCCTTTCGTCGTCACTGAGCATCCATTTTATTTCTGGCATGAATGACGGAATTTTCATTTTTTCAAAACGGGGCCAAAGCATTTGGGCTCTCGATTTCCCCAAGGCTTCTTCAAGTCTGTCGTGGTATCGTTTCTTGTGCAGATCAGTCCCTTTGATTTTTTGTGCCTCATGATTGAAGGAATATGAAAGATTGCCTTGTTTATCAAAAACATTGACATGAAAACCCTGAAGAGGACTGTTGACAAACAGCCGACTGTTATTTGAAACCATAAGTATTAATGGGCTGTACAATGAAATTTTGTTTTCATTTACCTGCTCGATTTGGTGAATCTGTTTTTTCTGTCCAGTTGAGGGATTGAACAGCACTATTTGGTTGAAGTTTTTACTGTTAATTATTGCCTCCTGGGCATAAACAATTTGATCATCGAGAATGGATTGTTTCCATTCAGATGTGGATATAGCTAAGTTAATCTCTTTTAAAGGTTTTAGATCATTATCAAAGAGAAAAACTTTTGGGATATCAAAAACATAAAACCCATTTGGTGTAAGACAGAAACCAGGCGTCCCGCTGATTTCCCAAGGCCCTTGGCCCTCTTTGCACAGAGTTTTGACCAGTTGATTGTCTTTCTTACTGTAAACAAAAACCGAGTGCTGGTCTGAGAAATAGTAGTTATTGGCATCGATAACCATCATGAGAGGATTTCTTAAATCCGGGAATATTATAGGTTTTTCAGCGTAGATAAAGGATAGTAGCAACAAAAAGGCAAGAACTATAATTGTTTTTTTCATTTTTCACCTAACGCCTCCGCTCACCCGCCACGCTTTGCGTGGTCGGTGTGAAGCGGGTTGTTCTGCATTCTTTTGTATTTATTCATTGTTTTAGGATGTTTTGACGAAGAGTTCGGTAATCATTCTTGGGTTCTGAAGTGAGAGATGCTTAGGTCATTTTTGTTGGCGGGAATTGATGTGTTGGTTTTGGTGGGCGATTATAGACGATTCCAACCTGTCTTGCTTCGAGGTTTTTAGGAGCGCTGAGTTTCCTGTTACCAATGCTTTTGATTATGCGCATCATTATTGGATTTTGGGGGGCAAGTTAATTTGGGGGGATGCATAATGATCAATGAAAAGTATACGTTCAAGAAATTTCTGGAAGACCAAGGGCATTTTGCGGCCCATACTATCCCGTACATGATTAAATGGGTGAGCGACTGTTATCACTTTCTAAACCGGGCTATGGACGAATCCCTGAGCGGGGATGAAAAGAAGTTGTTTTTGAAGCATGTGGCCCAAAAGAATATCCTGGGGGTCAGGAGTCCGCTTGATGGGTGAACAACGCCCGGGCAGGCTACCGCCGGTCGATGCTTATTCATCGCAACACCCGGCTGGCTAAATAAGCATTTTTTTGGCACGTTTGCCTTAGGGGGGGGTGAATCCTTTCTTTCCCCGAATTGTCAGAGCAGAAAATCCTGCTGACTCTGTTTATAACCCCACTACAGTTAAAAATGCAATAGGAGATTCTTTCCCTTAACTTTCAACGACCCTTTACTATTCCCGGAAGGGGGCTTGCTCCTTTGAGATGGCAGGCTTACTCGATGATGATTTCGTCGATGAAGATGAAGGCCGGGTGACCGGCGCCCAGGTGCCAGTCGGGAAGAGGGCCGTAATTGCGGGCGATGATTTTGATGTGGCGGGCCGATTCGGCCAGTTTCAATTCTATGTCCAGGAGTACTGGATTCATTTCATTGTCAGCTATGTTGTGGATCACTTTTCCGGCCAGGGTGAATTCTGTGCCGTTGCCGGAGATCCAGAATTCCACGGCTTTGGGCATCATGATCCAGGAGCCGCAGTCCTGCAGAAAGCCGGCGGCCAGGCGTTTGATTTTCTTCACTTTGCCCAGGTCAATCACCGCCTCAAAATCCTGGTCCTGATAACCCTGCCAGCCTCCCAGGCGGAAATTGGCATGCCCCCTAAGGCCGTCAATGAGCCCTTCAGGCCCACCGGCAGTGTACTGGTGATTCACTTGGGAATGGATGTCGATCTTGTATTCGCTGTGCACCTGGTGGAAAAGGGCGCTGACGGTCTGGCTCTGCTGCCCTTGTGAATTAACGGCCAGGGCTTTGACTGTGGTAGTCTGTTTCAGGGTGATGGGATTACGGTAGGGAAGAGAAGAACTGTCGGGATCACTGCCATCCAGGGTATAAAAAAGCTTGTACCGCGGTGATACGGTGGAGATATCTACGATAAGGGAGTCACTGAAAGTTGGTGACGGAGCGCTGATGGCCGGAATTTCCACGATGGCTTCGGTCTTAATGGCACTCTGTGGCCGGTCGGTTTCCCTGCTGGCCCAGCTCAGATTGGGCTCCGCACCCATGGTGAAATCCAGCCGACCCCCTGCCATGATGGCCTGATGGCTCAGTACCGATCGGGTATGGGGTCGGCCGTTTAACATGGCGTTTTGGATGGTGAACCTGTTTTTACTGACTTCTGGCGCTGTAATGGTGAATGTTCTGCCATTTTCCAGATGGATGACGGCCTGTGGGAACCAGGGGGTACCGATGACATATTCGGGCAAACCGGGGGTGACGGGATAAAAACCCAAGGCGCTCATCACCAGCCAGGCGCTCATCTGGCCACAGTCCTCATTGCCACACAGACCGTCAGGCTCAGGGCTGTAGAGGCTGTCCATGATCTGGCGCACCCGGGCCTGGGTTTTCCAGGGTTTGCCAAGAAATGCATAGAGGTAGGCCATGTGGTGGCTGGGTTCATTGCCGTGGGCGTACTGGCCGATGAGCCCGGTTATGTCCGACTGCTGACGTCCGCTGAGTTGCTTGTCACTGGTAAAGAGCTGATCCAGCTTCTGTTCCATCTTGTCAAAGCCGCCAAACAGAGTGATCAGCCCACTGATGTCTTGTGGCACAAAGAAGCTGTACTGCCAGCTGTTGGCTTCGGTGAAGTTGAAGTCCACTTCGCTGGGGTCGAAGGGGCTTTTCCAGCCACCATTCAAACGAGGGCGCATGAAGCCGGTCTGGTGGTCGAAAATATTTTTGTAGTATTGGGCCCGCTTGATATAGCGGTTGTAATCGTCTGTCTTGCCCAGTGCTTTGGCCATCTGGGCGATGCACCAGTCATCGTAGGTGTACTCCAGGGTCTTGGAGACCCCTTCGTGGTCCATATCGCCGGCGATGTGACCATAGGCTTTGTATGCATCCAGACCGAAATGGTCCCGGTTGGCGCTGGTTTTCATAGCCTGCAAAGCCAGCTGGGCATCAAAGCCGCAGATACCTTTGACCCAGGCGTCCAGGATCACCGGAACGCTGTGGTAGCCAATCATGCAGAAGGTTTCATTGCCGGCCAGTTCCCAGACCGGCAGCAGGCCACCAGTCTGGTAGAAGGACAGGAAGGTATGGATGAATTCCTGGCTGCGCCGGGTGTCAATGATGGTCAGCAGGGGATGCAGAGTGCGGAAGGTGTCCCACAGGGAAAAAACAGAATAGATATTCGAGCCATCTGCCTGATGGATGGTCTGATCATGGGCACGGTAGCGGCCGTCGATATCACTCCAGAGGCTGGGATGAATCATGCAGTGATAAAGGGCGCTGTAAAAAGTGGTCATTTGCTCTGGTGTCCCACCGGAGACCTCAATCTTGCCCAGTTCCTGGTTCCAACGCTTCCGGGCCTGTTTTTGGACGGCAGTAAAGTCCCAGCCCGGCAGCTCCTGCACGAGATTTTTCAGGGCTCCGCTTGGTTCGACGGCTGACAAGGCGACTTTAACCAATAATGGCTTTGGGGAGGGTGAGAATCGGAAGATGGCCTTGACTTTTTTGCCGCTGAGACCATCCGGGCCTTGGTGGGTTATCTTCTGCATGGGCTCAGAGAAATGCATGACGAAGTAGAGACGTTGGTCCTTGGCCCAGGAACTGGAACGGCGGTATCCATGCACTTCGGTGGGGCTGATGACTTTGATCCAGGAGTCGAGTACCGGATCGCGGTGCTCCAGGTCGAGGATGAGGTGTCTGGTTGAATCGCCAGCGAAGGTGTAGCGGTGCAGGCCCACCCGGGGCGTGGTGGTCAGTTCGACCAGGACATTGGGCTTGTCGAGCCGGACCGTGTAATATCCGGGCTCCGCTTTTTCACTCTTTTTCTGAAATGGTGAGGCGTATGCGGTATTCAGCCAGAGACCTTCCCGGGCGATGGGCATCAGCAGGATGTCACAGAGATCGGCCACGCCGGTGCCACTCAGATGGGTGTGGGAGAAGCCGTAAATCACCTGGTCACTGTAATGGTAACCGGAGCAACCATCCCAGCCGGTCAGCCGGGTGTCGGGGCTGAGTTGTACCATCCCAAACGGCACAACGGCACCCGGGAAGGTGTGACCATGACCGTTTGTGCCGATGAAGGGGTTGACGAATTGGGCTGGATTGCTTTCTTTTGCCCCCAGCAGGGTGGAGATCGACAGCAGGATAAGAGTCAGGCGTTTTATTTCAGATAATCCCATAATGACCTCATCTTAATTCTGGGCGGCATGGCTTCGCTCAGTTTTATCTGTATCGCTGTGTCTGGCTACCTGAAACAGGGGTTGTTCGTTTAGCCTGATCACGGTGAAATTGTAGGATGAGGGGTAAAAAAAGGCAATATTAGCGTAGTGCTGTCAACTATATTTAACAAAGAAGCAATTAGATGTTGACATTTCTTTTCTGACTGTTTATTGTGATGCTATGAAAAAAGTGAAATGGAATAAGTGGAAAGGATGGCTTGGGTCTTCCCTGCTGGCCACGCTGCTTGTGCCGTCTCTCTATCCCCAGGCTGATCTGCTGCGCTTGACACAGGAGCGGATGATTAAACTGGCTGAGGTCATTGAAGTGGTTTTTGAGCAAACCGGTGCTTATCCGGAAAAACTGGAGCCAAAGCCATGGCTGGGTGAGCTCCAGCTGGAAGGGGATGCGCCTGTTCTCCACGATGCCTGGAGAAAGCCTTTTGTCTATTGCAAGAGAAAGAGGGGAAAAGAGGACGACGCCGGTGAATACTGGCTGGGGAGTTCTTGCGGACAGCCTGAATTCGGAGGGTTTTTAAGATATATGACGGGTCAGACTGATGAAGCAAAAGATCTGGTAATGCGTAACGGACGTTTCTTAAGTTCACCCGGCATTCTGAATGAGACCCCTTCAGATTATTCATGAATCCGATACGCAGGTTGCTGATCACCCTGTTCAAAGCCAAAGAATTGAATCAGAGGCGTCTGCTAAGAAACATATGGCGGGGACAGGGCGCCCCTCAGTGAGGGGTCTGGGGTGTCAGAAATTTATCGCCTGTCTCTTTAATGATCAGTTTTTTCCACCAATCGGGGAGATCGGGATGCTCTACCTGGGGATATTTATTAAATTCATTCAGCAAAAACTCCCCATTCTCCTCTTTTTTGACATTGCCATCCAAATACTTAACCAACAAAAATCGATAAAGCTGTTTCCATTTAGAGACCGTATCATCGGCCATCTTTACTGAAAAATCTGTGAGAAAGGCTTTTGCCTTATCGGGATCCTTTTGGTAAAGCGCATAAGCCGCCTGATCCACTGCCCCAGAGAAATCACGCATCCGGGTTTCCAGCTCTTTCTGAATTTTTTGGATATCTGGAAGAACTGTGTTGTATTTTAAGTAGGCAAAATGAGCCAGTTGATTAAAAGCCCAGAAAGCCGAGGTGTCGGAATACTCCAATATGCTTCCATTGCCTTGGGCAAAAGTGTCCGGTGCTTTGGACATCCCCGCATACATTGGGATATAAACTGTTGTATTGGTATCATCCACACCGAACCAACTGATTCCACCAATGGGGTCTGGCAGGAAGTTCCGCAACTGTGCCACATAAGAGAATGCAGTTTGTTGGGTAGCTGTGGTCCGTTCATGAAAATAAGTCTTCCCTTCATATTTCCAGCTTAATGGGCGCCAGCGATAGGGTAGGCCATAGGGCCCCGCGCCAATATCCCTGGACATGTCATATTCAGTACCCTGCAGATAATCTCTTTTGAAGGCAATGATGTCCTCAACAGCCAGCTTACGGTCTGGCCTGACGTAGAGTGGCATGCGCCGGCTTAAATCTTTTCCCATGGCATAGGCTTCATATTGATCCATTTCAGAGTTTACTTTTTTAAACATGCTCCATACCCGGGATTCACAAAAACGGGCCCCACCAAAATCCACCGGAGCATACACATCCGAAAAACTGAACTCTTCATCTGAGCCCTTATAAAAGCCTTTATCTCTTGCAAAACTGATCACATCGTGGGCGTATACCACTTCGATATCAGGATCACCAAAGCGCTTCATATTATGGCTGCTGATGGAAGTTTTTCCATTCTCTTTGGGAAAATGGGTTATCCGGGCCTGATTGGCATGGGCTGAAACAGTGCCATCGGGTATGCGGATTGCCACCCAAAGGGCTCCTTTATTCAGTTTATTGTTTTTATTGCTTCCTTTGCCAACAATTTCCATTATCCAGGCTTCATTTGGATCTGCGATGGAGAAGGATTCCCCAGCTCCGAAATAACCATATGTATCAACCAAATCCACAATAACACTGATGGCTTCACGGGCTGTCCGGGCTCGTTGCATGGCCAAAAACATCAAGCTGCCATAATCTATCAGCCCATTTTTATCATCCAGCTCTTTCCGACCACCAAAGGTTGTTTCACCTATGGCCACCTGTTTTTCATTCATATAGCCAATCACAGTATAAGTCAGAGGAGGATTGGGAATCCGTGCCAGGGGTTTATGGCTCCCTCTGTCATAGCACTGATAAAACGACCCCTTAACTTGAGGACCACCTGGTGAATAGTAGAGTTCTCCGTAACGAATATGGGAATCCGCCACATATGTAATCATTGTTGAGCCGTCTTTGGTCGCTCCTTTGGTTATTAAATAACTCGTACAGGCAGCTAAGGGCTCTGCACATAAACCGATTAAAACCAAACCGACCGAGATTGAAATCATCGCTTTGCGCATAAAACAACTCCTGATTCAGATTTTAAGAAAAAAAACAATAACTAAGATAGGCCGCTGCAAAATCCAGAGAAGTTTATTTTACATGAATATCGATTTTAAGGCACTAAGAAATCGCCGTAAATCAAAATATTGAAACTGACCCAATAAATCATTGGTTTTTTACACCTGTGTCAATAATTTCATGCTTCTGACTGATGTATCAAGCGACTATTCGTACTTTGGCTGTGTAAAGAAAGGATCAGGTGACAGTTTTGCTGGTCCTACCCCAATATACCCATAACGCTAGGGATGGAATTGGATTTCAGTCGGCTCTACAAATCCAGGGTCAGTCCGACACTCCAGAAAAACTGTGATGGCCAACCGGCAAAGGCCAACTTATACCCCGAACGCAGGTGCAGGGCCACCCGGTTAAGCAGGAAATATCGCACACCGGCGGCCAGTTGGGAGAAATAGAGCCAGTAGGTCTGGTTATTGCTGAGGTTTCTGGGATTTTCGAAATGTTCAATCAGATAGTCCGGTGCCTGAAGTTCGATCAATAATTTGCGGATGAACTCTCCGTCTGTAATGGCCGAAAAGACAAGGCCTGGTGGTGCTGGTGGCAAAGCATCGTAAGCTGAAATGTTCACGACTTCTACGCCCAATTGGAGGCCGGCAGGGATACTCAAATCTTATCTTCTGCGAAGATTTCCAGCCAATTATTGACATCCCATTTTTAGTGCCGTACTATCAGGTCATGGCTGATTTTGAATTTTTTATCAGTCGATCGACGTTTTTTGCGCCGATTCCGCCCTTTATTCAGGGTTGCCGTTAGGGCATTTTTGTATACATCATCTTTCAGGAGGTATCTCAGTGAAACTCGGAATGACTAGAAAAGATATCCGTTCAGCCCTGATCGTGACCGGTGCGCTTGGGTTCTTTTTGATATCGACTCATGGCCTGGCTCTCCAACCCCAATTCAACAAGTGGGGATATGTGGTTTTGAAGGTTGAACATCCTCATGACGGTCTCCGCACCTGTTTTCACGCCGTGGCGGGTGGGGCGGAGATTTGGTTTACCCGTTACAGCAATGAGATCATCCGATATGTCTCTTCTTCCGCTCCCTACTATGCCAAACTACCTGTATATGGATACACGCGGGTGACGGCCGAGAAGCTGGCCCGGATGCTGTATTATGATTCGCTGATCAAATACCGCTACATCCAGAGTCAATTGTATTACACCTTGATCACTGCTTTGGAAGAGGACAAGCGCTATGGACCGGCCAAAACCGTGGGAATGTTGTGGGATCCCATTGACATATGGAAATGGCGTTCTGTGTACATGGAGAGGACAATCGGGGCTCCGAACCAAAGTGGTAACTGCTTTGGAACCGCCGACTATATGACCATGGGAGATGAATGGATTCAATGCTATCCCGCTTTTTCATATCCAAATGACCTGAATGAGAATCGTCGGTTTCCCTGGATTTATCTGAAAGGCACAATGAGTGAAGATCCATTAGAAGTTCTTCAATGTCTTGATAATGAATTGAAACAGAACGATTTCGGCTATGCGGCGAAATCTTCGGACAATTCATTGTATCTGGGAAAATACATCAATTGTTTTGATCTTATTCGGGTATCCGGCCCCTTCACCAGCGGACCAGATTCGCTCACGATCACCACCATGAACGGAACGGTGATGTATTTGGGGGAGCCAATCCATGCTGCCGTCTTTTTATGCACAGACCGGGCCGGCAATCCCTGGGTGTTCGAAAAGCAAAGCCAGGCCAAACCAGTCAGAGTTATCAATTTATATAGCGGTACAACGGTGAATCGGTCCTATTTCTACCGTAGAGGGAATTACAAAAAGGTAATCACCGATACTTGGGAACCGAACTGGGCCGGTGTGTCAACCATTTGGGATTAATAAACAGACGGAGCAAAGATGATGAAAAGACAATTCATGTGGATGTTGGTGACCTTCATTCTGAGTTCTATTGTGTTGTATGCCGATGATGCGTTGGTTCAAATCGGCTGTGTGACATACACTGGGGCCGATCTGATGGAGGTGATGGAGATTCACCATTATTCCATGCCTGACGAGGCGATTGAAAAACTGCAACAGGACCAGGTTCTCTCCGATTTGGGGAAAACCCGGCGTACTTTATTCAGGGAAATGTTTGATTTGGATCACGATTTTGATTGCCCAGACAAGAACCGCTTAATGCAGGATACTTGTGAAAGCGATTGCCTGTTCATCTTCCATCGCTGGCTTGCAGAGAAGGCCCGATCGGTTCCGGTGGTGTTTGTGAATCCAGGTGGATTCTGGAACCTCGTCAGGGAAACCGAGGCGTATGAAATCCGGACGCTTCACGGCCGAAATGAAATGAGCCAGGCCGACATTTTTTACACACCGGCCGAGTTGTGGGTTGACGGCGACAGGGTTATGGCCGGTGCGGGAGCGCAACTCTATGTGTCCGGTAGGGAATTCAACCAGGTGATCCTAGAGAACTACACCGATTTCTTTCATTTACTGAAACGGGATAAAAGCATCGACAGAGCCCGTTTCCTGATTTTAAAGGAATTGGTCGAAGAAAAGGTGGCTTCGGAATTGTATCGGATTCAATCTGGGGATTTTTCTGAACTGGAAATCGAAGAAATGGTTGATTCTTTGGCAAGGACAAAAATGTTCTCCCAGAATACCCTTTATTTGCCAAAGAAAAAATACCAGGGCCTGGACGAGATGTTGTCAGAACTGGCTCACTTATACAAGCAGAAACACGTGAATGATTTGAACCAATTCAGATCGGCTCTTGGCGGTGGTCCCTCTCCCCGGACCGAATCCTTTGACGCTTCCAACCAACTCCGAAAAATAAAGGGAGAGCTTTTTTTTCAGAAAAGAACTTCCAAGCAATCCGCACAGATTGGCTGGCATAACGACCTGGAACCGCAACGGCGGCAGGAGCAGGATCGCCTCATCCGGGAATACATGAAGGAAAGAGGGATTACCCTGCATTTAACCGAAGGGTAGGAATGCTCCAACCATAGGAACAGGGCCAGGATTAGCCAGATTACTGTAATCTCTCAGAACTATTGTCTCTTCTCATGGTATCAAGCCGGTAACAAGGGTATTTTGAAATACGGGAACTATTCGGTACTCAAAATCACTATTCCAGACGGATTGCCTGTACCGGACAATCCGCCTCTGCATCCCTGCACGCCATTTCCGATTCTGTCGGCACTTCACCCGAAACTGCTTCCGCGATGGAGTCGGCATTCATGCTGAACACCATCGGGCAAATTGATACACACAACTCACAGCCTATACACGTATCCGGATCAACAAATGCTTTCATACAGACACTCCTTATTGAATTATGAATAATTATTTAGCCCGAATCATAGTCAACACCATTTTAAACTGCTCTCGTGCTTCAACTGAGTGGGGGAGGTTCGCCGGCATGATAATCGCCGACGGGCAGGGTAGAATATGCTCCGTCTCCTCAATGGTGACCACTCCCGTGCCTTCAACTATCTGCAGCAGCGCATCAAAGGGGGCGGAATGGGTGCTCAGTCGCTGTCCATTATCGAAAGCGAAGACAGTAACCGTGCCTACCGAGGAATCCACCAGTGTTCTGCTGACAACCGTGCCTTCCTGATAGGCAACCAATTCGCTGTACGTAAATGGCTTGCCGACTATATTTTTCGGAGTACTTTTTTCTGTAGTCATAACACGCTCCTTTAGCGGTTAATTTCAGAATTTCACGCTGGAATGTATCTTGATTATCATGTTGTTTTCCAAACCTCGACCGTGATTATCATATTAATATATGATCATTTCGGAAAGAAAACATCGAAACTGATCGTAAGCGTCAAATGAACCTACCGGCAAAAGCAGAGCTTTTGCTCCTTTGTTCGTGTTTGATCGTTGCCAAATACTCTTCTATCTGAACAGTGACAGCATTGCAATATTTTCACTTCTTATTTTTTTTCAAAGTTCTCTTCATTTTATGCACTAAATCCATTGTAAAAAGTAATGCCCCATTTTGCAACCGAAAATTTCAAAAAGTCAATTTATGTAGCACCATTACCCAGCCCCGTCTCCAGTCTCTTGATCTTTTCTGAGAATCGCTGTAAAACATTGGTATGTTTTTCCATACTTCCAGTGTTTTTTTAAGTTTTGGTTGTGAGAAAAGCCCGGTGTAGAGGAAAAATGGCAACACTATTTGCATTTTTGTTTCTTGCTTTATTCGTTTCATTTCTGTGTTCGATAATGGAAGCAGTGCTTCTTTCCACTCCGCAATCATTTTTGATGGTAAAGCGAGATAGTGGGCAGAAATGGGCAAAATCTTTTTCAGCTTTGAAAAAAGAAATAGACAAACCGTTATCAGCAATATTATCGCTAAACACTGTTGCGCATACAATCGGAGCCGCAGGTGTCGGGGCGCAAGCTGTAAAGGTATTTGGTGACGCATATTTCGGGATAGTCTCAGCCGTTCTGACAATTCTGATTCTAGTGTTGACGGAGATTATTCCCAAAACGATCGGGGCCAGATACTGGCGGAATTTATCACGGGTTTCGTATCTTACAATTAGATTAATGGTTTTTATTACTTATCCTTTGGTTCTGATGTTGTCTACTATTACCAAGGCATTTTCAAGCCAAAAAAGTGAATACACGACCAGTAGAGAGGAAATTGCCGCTTTGGCCAGTATCGGTCAGTATGAAGGTTTGTTTTCAGACAAAGAAAATAAAATAATCCAGAACATATTGAGGCTGAAAAATTTCAGGGTAACTGAGATTATGACTCCAAGAGTCGTTGTGGCGGTTGCTGATGAGAATTTACTTTTGAAAGACTTTCTGAAAAACAAGGCTTACTTAAAGTTTTCAAGAATTCCGATATACTCCGAGAACCGAGAACACATTACCGGATATGTATTCAGACAAAAGGTGTTCGAAAATCTGGCTGAAGACAAGCATAATCTGAAGCTGAAAGAAATAAAACGAGAAATCGTTATGGTTCCCGATACCATGGTGTTGCTTTCGCTATGGGAGAAGCTGTTGGAAAAAAAGGAACACATAGCGCTGATCGTTGACGAATACGGAGGCTTTGCCGGGATTGTAACAATGGAAGATATCATTGAAACTCTACTTGGATTGGAAATCGTAGACGAAAAAGATACAGTAAGCGATATGCAGAAGTACGCCAGAGAAAGATGGCAGGCAAGACAAGTGAAATACAATTTGTTTGATGAATTGGAAAAGAATGAACAATAAGTGTCACCTGACATCACCCAATGTCTGGTTAAAGGTTTGCTCTTGGAGGATGACTGCTATTCCCACTTCCCAAAATATTGATTCGTCAATCATGTCACCAATACCTGTTTTCCGGAACGTATTGGATTATGTTAGCGTTTTTTTTCCCAAAAATGCAAATCAAATTTCCCAGATCTTTGATCCGCCAGTTCAGTTTCGGCATTACGGGACGGACGATTAACCTGCTCTGAGTGTCAGAAACAAGATGACAGTGACAAGGATGATTAAAACTCCCCAAAAAACCCTCCACCTGCGCCATCGTTTAAAAGCACCCGCCGCAACTTCATCCATATAGAGTTTTCCGCCAGACGTACTGACAAATACTCCTTTTTTAACCATGCGCCCAAAAAGCCACGAGCCGCTGCCCTTGATGGAATCGGGCTCAACAGCAGTGGCAGGAGATACGGCCCCCAGCTTCCAAAACTGCCTGATCCATCGATTCTGCCTGATGATGATTACCTCTGCTCCATTCATGAAACCACTCTCCATTTCTTTTTTTACATATTACCATAGAGCCTTCTCCTCGTCTAACCCTGAATTTTCGCTGGGGGCGTTAGGCAAGGGGCAATGGGGACGCCTATTAAAAGGACACCCATTTTAAAGGAATGATATGAAATCTCTTTTCACAGTACTTGGTCTGGATCAAGCAGCTATCAGACTATCCCTACATGTGGTTTTGCCAATAAATTTATTGAGGCGCACAAAAAAAATTTTCAAGATCCACTTGAAGAAAATTTGTTCAACTGGTAGTTTTTCATTCATAGTGTTAAGAATAGATAGTGTTTGTCTTTTGTCGCTATTCTTAAGGAGGAGAGTATGCTAGCTCTTTTTTCCAATTACGATCGCAATGGGGATGGGATTAATGAAATCAATTTAATGAAATTATTGCCATTTGAAAATCCCATTAATGGTATTTCCAAAGAAAACAAGTTGCTTGTTGTATTGGTAGAGTCACGCTTATTTTCAAGGATTATCAACAGTTTTTATTCTTCTACAGATTTGATGCAGAGATTGAAACAATTTCGCGAGGATTTAAAAAGAGAAGGGTATGAAACGTTATTTATTGAGACGGATTGTTACAAGGGGCCCAATTTTCAGGACGGTCAAGTGGTTTTGGCAATAAGAGATTTTTTTAAGAAAGTAAAAACTGAATTTCCAAATTTTCAAGGTTCAATATTAATTGGTGATTTCCCTCAAGCAAAAATTGTTCGACGTTGGATGTGGAAGATGACCGCCAGCGTATCATCTCCGTTGTTAATGCTCGGCCACAAATACACCAGTGGAGAATATCTCTGGATATATCCGCATATTGTTGTCCACAGCGCTGATATTGTTTTGGCTGACCTTAAGGGTAATTGGGATTCTTTATATATACAGGGCACGCACGATATTGAACATATCAAAGCCCTACCTGGAGCAAAAACACTTACTGAAGGTTGGCCGAAAGACAATCAAGTGTTTGAATCATGCTATTTTTTCGAAGAAATGATTCAGTTTCGAGATTTTTTTTGGTTAAGAGACGATGATTATGAAAAAATCCCCGGAACCAGCCCCTTTGATTCATTAAGAATTAGAATAGCCCAACGTCATCCCGAATTATGCTACGAGGATAGACAGCAGGCAAATCCTTCGGCTCGCCCAGATGTTTTTATCTCCCGGATAAACGCCAAACATGCGGGAGTCAATCCTGACCCAAACTATATAGATAACCATGGGAATCATTTTTTAGATGCATCAGGTAAGCCTCAGGAAATTGAAGCAAATGCTTGGGTAGATACCGGAGCGGGAAGTTGGCGACAAGATCCAAATTTGGAACGGACCTTGTTAATTGAGTACTTTGATCGCAACCATTTCTTTAGAATCGGCCGCTTCTCTACCTTTACCTTTCAAAAGGGAGTGGTTGCCTGTGGTTTTGGCACGGACAGAGTAGATGATATGTATTCAATGGCAATGCCAGTGTTTACAGCCACACGAAACGTACCAGATGCCAGTTTGTTGGATTATGTCAATTGGCTTAAAGAGAAAATAATCGCTCGAGGAATAGATGCCCATGCTACATCTATGAGTACAGAGTTTAACAACAACTATAAACTTCAAGATTTGGAAAGAGCCGTGGGGGGGCACCCCTGGCGTTGGGTCAGAGAACGTGCCGGCAATAAATACAAGCCCTCTTTGTCTGGAATAGGTAAAGACGCCAACACCCATATCCATAGGACATTATGGGAAAATAAGTTGTTAAAAAAGAACCCGCCGTCATTTTTTATTCATACGGGGTGTGATAGTACCTCTCCACTGAATTGTGATCGATTCTCTTATGCTGATGATCGTTATGGTATTTTCCAAAACGCCGAATCAATTTTGTTCTATCTTGAAGGTTTGGTTTATTGTGGCCGCTCGAAAACCTATTATGATGCTCCTACAGAATTTGGACTTGGATTAAATTCTTCAGAAAATCCCAATTTTGGTGGTGGATGGAACGCATATTTCGAATATATTTCTAGGTCTGATCACTTTGCCGCTGATTTACGAGAGTTTAATACAGCATCGAATAAAATGTCCTACCATTGGGGATTATTGGGAGATTGGACAATTCGTTTGAAGTATTGGCAAAAATGGCGACAGCATTCCGGTCTGGCTCAGGATATTGGGGTAGGTGCGGATGGATCCGTTTGGTGTATCAGTTGCTTTTTGGCTGCGGGGGGGTTCCAAATTGCGAAATATAATAAAAAAGATAAGACGTGGATAATTTTGCAGGAAGCAGGGATTCGGATTGCCGTGGATCCGCAGGGAAATCCATGGTGTGTAGATAGTAATGGTGACATTTTTTATAAAAACAACCCAAATTGGCAAAGAATGCCCGGAAAAGCGAAAGATATTGGTATAGGTGCTGATGGATCGGTTTGGTCTGTTGGGACTGATTCTGCTATTAGTAAATGGGATCAGGTTAATCGGGTATGGAATAAAGTTCCTGGGCATGCACAGCGAATTGCTGTTGATCCGAAAGGGAATCCTTGGGTAACGAATAATGTTCATGATATTTTTTGTTGGGAAGCGAATAATTGGAAACAAATTCCAGGAAAAGCTGAAGATATTGGCATAGGTGCCGATGGGTCCGTATGGGTTATTGGTTTAAATAAAAGCATACATTCCTGGACTGGAGAAGAATGGGTGCAAGCGCAAGGTTCTGGCACACAAATTTCGGTTGGGTCTAATGGTTTGGCTTGGATAGTTGGAGATGACAATTGTATTTTTGAAGCAATTACCGGGCCGGGACTTGCGTGGAATAAACGTCCAGGCTGGGCTAATGAACTGAGTATTGGTGCTGATGGGACTGTATGGGTTTTGGGGCATGATGAGGTCGCAGGTGGGTATAGTATTCATCGGTGGAATAGGATAAAGAATCAATGGAATACGGTGGCGGGCGGTGCGGTTCGGATTGCCGTGGATCCAAATGGTAAAGCGTGGGTGATAAATAATGAAAAGAAGATTTTTCAACAAAAGGGAGATGTTTGGGAACAGATTGCCGGTTGGGCGACTGACATTGCCATTGGTGCCGACGGAACCGTTTTTGTTTTAGGACACGATCAGGTGGGTGGTGGATACAGTGTCAATAAGTGGGATGCGAAAATTAAAAAGTGGCTGTGTATTCCAGGAGGTGGAGTTCGTATCGCTGTTGACCCACAAGGATTACCTTGGGTCGTAAACAGTGATCATAAAATATTCCGTTGGCGATCGAATCAATGGGATAAGCTTCCTGGTTGGGCGCAAGACATAGCTATTGGGAAGGATGGCGTTATTTGGATTGTGGGAACTGGTGTCTACGATGAGGGATATGACCTTTATCTTTGGGATGATATGGCGAAAGATTGGGAAAAAGTTTATTTCTGTACTGGTACACGTATAGCGGTTGATCACCACAATAAACCATGGGTGATAAAAAAGGATAAAAGCATTTGGCAGGGAATTTGAGTCGTACGGAATTGAAATTTTTCTTTTCGCCCACCCCCGTCACACCCGAGAGATCACATTAAAGCAGAATATTGAAACTGGCTCATAGGGCAATACTAAGTATCAAGTGCCACGATTTCCGATTTTTTATGGGGGGGGCAATTCTGCGATAGATGGGGTCGGTTGGGTGACGGTGCTGCACAATTTGACATTTTGTGTTAATATACGAATATGAGAAGGGCAAGGGTGACATACGAAGGGGCTATTCATCATGGCATGAACCGGGGTTACGAGGGCCGTCCGATTTTTCAACATGATCAGGACAAGCTTTTTTTTATCAAACAGTTGGGCATCGTACAGGAACTGACCAAGATTCGCCTACTTGCCTATTGCATCATGAGCAATCATTACCATCTGATTCTGCAAAACGGATCGGAAAAGATGTCAGAATTCTTCAAGCAGCTCAATGGACGGTTTGGTAGTTATTATCGCAAACAATACGGAGGCAAAGGGGCCGTTTTTCAGGATCGGTACAAATCCATGTTGATTCAGGATGATGCGTACCTGATGCTTTGCATTGCATACGTACTTAATAATCCGGTCAAAGCCAGGCTGTGCCAGAATTTCGAGTCCTATTGGTGGTCAAGTGGTCAAGCGTATTTCACTCAAGAAAAGAAACCATGGTTGGATGCCGCCTATGTTGAGGATCTGTTTGGACATAATCAGGCATTGCAGGATTATGTGGACGCCCAGGCCGGATTGGATGAACTGCCTGTAATAAAAACGTCCATGGGCTTGATCATCGGTGGTGAGGAATATGTACCCCAGGCTTTGTCACAGGCAAATAGGCGAGTGGATAAGCCCAGTTTGGATCGCAAAAGAGAGGATGACTTCTATTTTGATCCAGTTGAAAAGGTGATGTTTGAATTTGAAAAGAAGCATCAATTAAAGATAGAATCGATTGATTCACATAGTCATCATGGCAAGAGGCTGCGGGCTGAGCTGCTTGTACTCCTCAAAGAGAAGGCTGGATTGAGATATGTTGACATCGCTAAAATTGATATTTTTGGTGATCTCAGTATTAACAGTCTGGGGATGATCTACCATCGTTCAAAAAAGTGACCAGAAAAAATGTCAAATTGTGCAGCACCGTCACCCTAT
>Ga0105099_10000719_pt1 | contig 22084 bp, 15 predicted proteins | sample PPLLak3cmMay2015_2_FD_79138 | JGI IMG/M metagenome (GOLD analysis project Ga0105099, IMG submission 79138) | Freshwater sediment microbial communities from Prairie Pothole Lake near Jamestown, North Dakota, USA - PPLs Lake P8 Core (1) Depth... | ecosystem: Environmental > Aquatic > Freshwater >... | reverse complement strand
GTCGCGTCGCCCGAATGGACGCCGGCGTTCTCGACGTGCTCGACCACGGCCGAGGCGACGATCCGCCCGCCGCAGGCCACCGCGTCGAATTCGATTTCCTTGGCCTTGAGGATGAACTTGCTGATGACGACCGGGTAAGCGGGCGAAACCTTGGAGGCCTTCTGAAGGTAAACCTGGAGGTCTTTCTCGTCGAAGACCACGGTCATGGCCGCCCCGCTCAGGACGTAGGACGGCCGGACGAGCACCGGGTAGCCGGCTTCCCGGGCGAACGCTTCCGCCTCGGGGATGCTCCGAAGCTCCCGCCAAGCCGGCTGGTCGATGCCGAGATCGTCCAGGAGCTTGGAGAATTTGAACCGGTTTTCGGCCGTATCGATTGATACGGGCGATGTCCCGAGGATCCGCATCCCGGCCTTGTGGCACTTGAGGGCGATGTTGTTGGGGATCTGTCCGCCCATCGAGAGGATGATGCCGCGCGGATTTTCCCGCCGGTAGATATCCAGGACGCGCTCGAAGCTGAGCTCCTCGAAGTAGAGGCGGTCGCAAATGTCGTAATCCGTCGAGACAGTCTCGGGATTGTAATTGACCATCAGCGTCTCGTACCCCAGCCTTTTCAGGGCCCGGACGGCCGAAACGCAGCACCAATCGAATTCGACGGACGAGCCGATGCTGTAGGAGCCGGAGCCGAGGACCATCACCTTATTGTTTTTTCTGACGAACGGCACGTCGTCCTCGGTTCCGTGGTAGGTCTCGTACAAGTAGTTCGTTTTCGCCGGGTATTCGGCGGCGAGCGTGTCGATCTGCTTGACCACCGGCCGGATCCGAAGATGCTCCCGCCGGGTCCGGACGATGCTTTCCCTTGAACCGGTGAGAATGGCGATCTGCTTGTCCGAGAAGCCGCGCTTTTTGGCCTCAACGAGGAGGTCTTTCGGCAGACCGGCGCCCGGCTTCAGGGCCCGAAGCCGGGCTTCGGTGTCGACGATATTTTTCATCTTGGTGATGAACCAGCGGTCGATCTTCGTCAGCTGGTGGATGCGGTCCACCTCCCAGCCTTTCTTGAGCGCTTCAGCCACACCGAACAGCCGTTCGTCGGTCGGCTGCCGAAGCTCGAGCTCCAGGTCGTCGAAAGCATAGCTGTCGTTTCCGACAACGCCGTAAACCCCGATTTGGAGCATCCGGGTCGCCTTCTGGAGGGCTTCCTCGAACGACCGGCCGATGGCCATCACTTCCCCGACCGATTTCATCTCCGAGCCGATCTTCTTGGAGACGCGGCGGAACTTCTTCAAGTCCCAGCGGGGGATCTTGACCACGAGGTAGTCCAGGGCCGGTTCGAAGCAGGCCGAAGTCTTTTTCGTGATCGAATTCAGGATCGAGGGAAGGGACCGGCCGAGGGTGAGTTTGGCCGCCACGGCCGCCAGGGGATAGCCGGTAGCCTTGGAGGCAAGAGCGGAGCTGCGGGACAGCCGGGCGTTGACTTCGATGATCCGGTAATCGCCGTTTTTCGGGTGGAGGGCGTACTGGATGTTGCACTCCCCGACGATGCCCAGGTGGCGGATCGCTTTGAGGGCGATCTCCCGGAGCATATGGTATTCGGCGTTGGTCAGCGTCTGCGACGGGGCGATGACGATGCTTTCGCCCGTATGAATCCCCATGGGGTCGAAATTCTCCATGTTGCAGACGGTGACGCAGTTATCGTCCTTGTCGCGGACGACCTCGTACTCGACTTCTTTCCAGCCCTCGAGGTATTCCTCGATCAGAACCTGGGGAGAGGAGGCGAAGGCTTTCTTCAGGGCCTCCCGCAGCTCGGTCTCGTTTCGGGAGATCCCGCTGCCCCGGCCGCCCAAGGCGTAAGCGATTCGGGCCATGACCGGGTACCCGATCCGCCGGGCGATCCGGAGCCCGTCCTCGATGGCCGAGGCGGCAACCCCCTTGGGCGATTTCAGGCCGATCTCGGCCAGGCGGGCGTTGAACCGCTCCCGGTCCTCGGTGTCCTCGATCGATTTGACCGGCGTTCCGAGGACTTCGACGCCGTGGCGGGCGAGAACCCCGGACTTGGCCAGGGCGACGCCGCAGTTGAGGGCGGTCTGGCCGCCGAAGGAAAGAAGGATGCCGTCGGGCTTCTCCCGGGCGATGACCTGTTCGACGAAGTCCGGCGTGACGGGCAGGAAATAGATTTGATCGGCCAGGAACTCCGAGGTCTGAATGGTGGCGATGTTGGGATTGATCAAGACAACGACGAGCCCCTCTTCCTTGAGGGCCTTGATGGCTTGGCTCCCGGAATAGTCGAACTCGCCGGCTTCGCCGATTTTAAGGGCGCCGCTGCCTAGAATCAATACTTTCTTCAAACCTGCATTATTCATAAATATCTCAATTCAATATGTTCTTTTGTTTTTTCGAGGACAAGAATAATGCGTATTTACCCTCCGGGCGAGACGATTGCGCCGCATCCGCTTCATTGCGAAGGGTTCGCCGTGCGACTCGCACAGCTTCACCCTCCGCGCCTCGCACCTGCAGCCATCTCGACTCGTGAATAATGCAGGTTAAGCGTTTTACAGAAACGGTCAAAGAGGAAGTCGGTGTCTGTCGGGCCGGGGGCGGCTTCCGGGTGGAACTGGACGCCGAAAAGCGGCTTGGAGACATGACGGACGCCTTCGTTGGTGCCGTCGTTGGCGTTCGTAAACCAGGGACGCCAGTCTTTCGGGAGGGTTCGGACGTCGACGGCGAATCCGTGATTCTGGCTGGTGATGTAGCAGCGCTTCGTTCCTTCCTCGAGGCAGGGTTGGTTCTGGCTCCGGTGGCCGAACTTGAGCTTGTACGTGTTCCCGCCGGCCGCGAGCGAAAGGAGCTGGTTCCCGAGGCAGATACCGAATACCGGGATTCGGCCGTCGAGGAAGACGCGGAGCGTTTCGATGGTCGCCGCGCACATCTTGGGATCGCCCGGGCCGTTGGAGACGAACAGGCCGTCCGGGGAGTATTCGAGGATCCTGGCCGCGGAGGTGTCGGCCGGGACCCGGACGACTTTCACGTTACGGCGGAGAAGGCTCTGGAGGATGTTGCGCTTCATCCCGCAGTCGATCAGGACGACGGTTTTGGGCGCTTCGCGGTTATAGACCTTGACCCGCTTGACCGTCATCTCGCCGGCGAGGTGGCGCTTGTTCGGGTCGGGGATCATCCGGGCCTCGCGGCGCAGGGCTCCGAGGTCGACTTTGGTGAAATAGGTTTCGAGAATCCCGAGCATGACCCCGCGGGTCCGGAGCTTTTTGGTCAGGGCCCGGGTGTCGAGGCCGGCGATGCCGGGGATCCCGTTTTCCTTGAGCCAGGCGTCGAGGCTTCGTTCCGAGGAGGCGTGCGAGGGGATTTCGCAGGCCTCGCCGACGACGTATCCCCGGATTTTGGGCGCGTCGGATTCGAACGACTTGGGGGAAACGCCGTAGTTCCCGATCAGGGGATAGGTCTGGCAGAGAATCTGGCCGTGATAGGACGGATCGGTGATGGATTCCGGGTAGCCGACCATCCCGGTATTGAAAACAGCTTCCCCCGAGACCTTGGCGAAAGCGCCGAAGCCTTCGCCCGGCCAGACGCTGCCGTCTTCGAGTACGAGGACTGCTTTCATGGGGGCCCTAAGTTCGCGGTATTATACCTTCGTCGTCCGCGGCGCGCAACGCCGAAATTCAGCCGGTATGGCCTTCGGCATTGCGCCCGATATTCTCACGGGCTCTTTCGGCGTATAATCGCGGGGAAAGCCCATGGATCAAGTCAATCGCATCAATCCGGTCCTCGAGATCCTCAAGGCCTCGCCCCAGCGGGTCAACAAGCTGTTCCTTCAGAAAGAGGAAGGCCACCGGCCTCTCGGCACGATCGTCGGCCTGGCCAGGGAGAATCACATCCCCTACCTGTTTCTCCCGAAACAGGCCCTGGACAAGATGTCGCCCCATCACCAGGGCGTCGTGGCGATCCTCTCTCCCAAGGAATATGTTTTGCTCGGAGACATTCTTGCGTCAGCCGGACCGGCCCCTTTTCTCGTCTTGCTCGACGAAATCGAAGACCCTCAAAACCTCGGGGCCATCCTCCGGAGCGCCGAAGGGGCGGGAGCGGACGGGGTGGTTCTCCCCGAGCGACGGTCGGCCGGTTTGACCGAAACCGTTTTCGAGGTTTCGGCCGGCGCTTTGGAGCATCTCCGGGTCGCCCGCGTCCCGAATCTGGCTCAGGCCATGGAAACGCTCAGATCGCGCGGCTTCTGGCTGGTTGGAGCGGAAAGCGGCGGCGACGGCCTGTTTTTCGAGTTCGACTTCACCCAGCCCGTAGCTGTCGTCCTCGGCTCGGAGGGGAAGGGTCTTCGGCAGCTGATTCGGAAGAAATGCGACCGTATCCTCTCCATCCCGATGCGGGGCAAGGTCAATTCTCTCAACGTCGCCGCGGCTGCGGCGGTGTTCTTCTTTGAAGTCGCCCGCCAACGTTATCAATAGTCTTCCCCTCCGCTTGACCTTTGGTTGCAGGCGACATATTCTAAACTCAAAGGCAAGTCCTCGTCCCCGGGAAAGGAGCGAAGATAATGAAAACCAACATGGGTCCGGTCGACCGCGTCATCCGGCTCGTCGTCGCGGCCGCGATCGCCGTTCTTTATTGCACGAAAACGATCAACGGGGTTCTGGCGGTCGTCCTGTGCCTCCTGGCCGTCATCTTCATCGTGACCGCCTTGATCGGGTTTTGCCCCCTTTACACATTGCTTGGGATTTCCACGAAGAAAAAGCCGAAGCCGGCGGCCTGACGTTCAGGTCGAGGCCTCTCGTCCCCGGCCGCATTGCTTGACAGGCCTTCCGGCCAGCCTATAGAATACTCCGGTAACATTCCACAACGCAGAGAGCTCCATGACGAAACCTGAGGATTTCTACACGCTCGAAAAGCCGATTACCGTCCTGAAAGAGCAGATCGACGAGCTGCTTGCCGTTGGAGATCCGGGGACCAAGGAAAAAGTCACCGCCCTTCGCCTCCAGATCGATGTCGAGTGGAAAAAAATCCAGCCGCAGCTGGTTCCCAGCCAGATCGTCCAGGTTGCCCGGCATCCCAAACGGCCGCTGACCCTCGAATACATCACCGCCCTGACGACGGATTTCATGGAAATGCACGGCGACCGGCGATTCGGCGACGACCCGGCCCTGGTCGGGGGCCTGGCATTCTATAAAGGCCAGACCGTGGCCGTGCTCGGCCATCAGAAAGGGCGGACGACTCGCGAACGCATCGACCGTAACTTCGGCCAGATGAACCCCGAGGGCTACCGCAAGGCCTACCGGCTCTACATGGAAGCGGAGAAATTCGGGTTCCCGGTCATCACCTTCATCGATACGCAAGGCGCGGCCCCCGGCATCGGAGCCGAGGAACGAGGCCAAGCCGAAGCCATCGCCTACAATCTGAAAGTCATGTCCGGCCTCCGGGTTCCCATCATCTGCGTCATCATCGGCGAGGGCGGAAGCGGCGGAGCGCTGGGGATCGGCGTCGGCGACCAGATCCTGATGCTCGAAAATGCCTATTACTCGGTCATTTCTCCCGAGGGCTGCGCGGCCATCCTCTGGAAGGACCAGTCAGCCGTCCAGCAGGCCGCCGAGAACCTCCATATCCGGGCCACCGATTTGCTGAAGCTGGGGATCATCGACAAGATCATCCCGGAACCGCCGGGCGGCGCCCACATCGACCCCGAAACGACCTTTAAAAACACGGACAAAATCCTCCACCAGGCCTTGACCAAGCTCAAAGGCAAAACGGCCGACGAGCTGGTCGATGAGCGTTACGCCAAGTTCCGCAAGATGGGGGTCTTCGTCTCCTCGTGAGCTCCGACCGGGCCTCGCTCAAGGAACTCGTCGCGGTCAAGGGCACCCACGACATCCTGCCCGGCGAAGTCGAAGTCTGGCAGACGGTCGAGGCGGCCGTGGCCGGTATGTTCAGCCGGTATGGCTACCGCGAGCTCCGGGCTCCGGTGATCGAGCACACCGAGCTGTTCGAAAAAGGCACTGGGGAGACGACCGACATCGTCCAGAAGGAGATGTACACCTTCGTCGACAAGGGCGGGCGGTCGATCACTCTTCGGCCGGAATATACGCCGTCGGTCGCCCGGGCCATCGTCGAACACCGCCTCGACCTCCTCGGAACCCCGATGCGGTATTATTTCATCGGCCCGATGTTCCGCTACGACAAGCCTCAAAAGGGCCGCTATCGCCAGTTCCATCAAATCGACGTCGAGGTCTTCGGGGAAAAGGATCCGGCGATCGACGCCGAGATCATCGAGATGGCCGACGCGATGCTGGCCTCCCTGGGGGTGACCGGGACCGAAACCCTGGTCAATTCGGTCGGCTGCCGGGCTTGCCGGCCGGCCTTTTCCCAGGCCCTCCGAGCCTCGGCTGAAAAAGTCCGGGACGGCCTGTGCGGGGATTGCCGCCGGAAAATGGAAACCAATCCCCTTCGGATCTTCGACTGCAAGATCGAAGCCTGCCGGGAGCTGGCCAAGGGATTCCCGCAAATCACCGCATATCTCTGTCCCGAATGCCGGGATCATTTCGCCGGCGTCCGCCGTTACCTCGACCTCTACGGCCTTTCGTACCGGGTGGATCCGAACCTCGTCCGCGGCCTGGATTACTACACGAAAACCGCCTTCGAGGTGATCCGCCTCGACGCCGGCCAGCAAAACGCGGTTCTGGGCGGCGGCCGCTACGACGACATGATGAAGGATTTCGGAGGGCCGGACGTCTGCGGAATCGGGTTCGCCTGCGGTCTCGAGCGCTTGATCGCCCTGGTTTCGGTCAAGCCCGGGCTGCGGCCGTTCGTCTATATCGTCCACGCCGGCGAAGCGGCCAAAACGAAGGCGGTCGAGCTGGCCCGCCTTTTCCGCCGCCGCGGCGTCGAGACGCTCGTCGAGTTCGCCGGCCGCGGTTTCAAGAGCCAGTTCGGCCGGGCGGCCAAGCTTGGGGCGGCTTGGGTCCTGATTATCGGCGAAGATGAGCTGGCCAAGGGCGAATTCCTTCTGAAGGATATGGCGACGGGAACCCAAACGGCCGGCTCTCCGGAATCCCTTTTGGCGGCGCTCCCGGCCCGGGTCCGTTAGTCGGGATTTTCGCTTTTTTCGATTCCTTATTTTGGACAACCCCTCGAAAATCGTCTAGAATACCCGAATCCTCTGGTCATAGCGCGGAGAATCCGATGAGCGAACACCATTTCCCTGAAAGCTGGAAAAGAACTCATTATGCCGGAATCCTCCGGCCGGCCGACGAAGGCCGCGATGTCGTTCTGTGCGGCTGGGTTCAGAAAACCCGGGACATGGGCCACCTGGTTTTCGTCGATGTCCGCGATCGCGAGGGCCTCGCCCAGGCGGTTTTCCAATCGGACAAGCCCGAGCTGATGGAAGAAGCCAAGCGGCTCCGGAACGAATCGGTCATCGGCATCCGCGGCCGCGTCCGGAGGCGTTCGGCCGTGAATCCGGAGATGCCGACGGGCGAAGTTGAAGTCGAGGCCGTCTCGCTCCATGTCTTCGCCGTCTCCAAGCTCCCGCCCTTTCAAATCGTCGACCCGCCGCAGGCCTCCGAGGAGCTCCGGTTTAAATACCGCTACCTCGACCTCCGCCGGCCGAAGATGCAGCGCCAGATCCGTCTCCGCCACGAGGCCGCCCTGGCCGTTCGCAATTACCTCAACGGGAACGGATTCCTGGAAATCGAAACGCCGATCCTGGCCAATCCGACGCCCGAGGGCGCCCGCGATTATCTCGTTCCCAGCCGGATTTACAAAGGTCGCTTTTACGCCCTGCCTCAATCCCCCCAGCAATTCAAGCAAACCCTGATGATCTCGGGATTCGACCGTTATTTTCAGATCGTCCGCTGCTTCCGCGACGAGGACCTCAGGGCCGACCGTCAGCCCGAGTTCACCCAGATCGATATCGAGACGAGTTTCATCGACCGGGAGGACTTCTATCAACTCAACGAAGGGCTGATGGAGGCGGTTTTTGCCGTCACCGGCCAAAAGCTGCCGCGTCCCTTCCCCCGGCTATCCTACGCCGAGGCGATGGAAAAATACGGCTCGGACAAGCCCGACCTTCGCGTGCCCCTGGAGATGAAAGACATGACGGCCGTTGGGCGCGACATCGTCTCCGATATCGTCCGCGGCGCCCTTGACGCGGGGGCGGAGCTGAAAGGGCTCCTCGTTCCGGGGGCCGGAAGCTATTCTCGCGGCCAGCTGGACAAGCTGGGCGATAAGGCCAAGGCGCTGGGGGCCAAGGGGCTGTTCTGGATCAAGAAACTGGACGGCTGGAAATCGTCTTTGAAGCTGTCGGAAGCTGATTTCCTGAAGATCTGGGCGGCGCTCGGCGGGGGAGAAAACGATTTGGCCCTGTTTGTCGCCGACAAGAAAGCCGTCGCCCTCAAGGTCCTCGGCGAAATTCGGCGGACCTGGCCGATGGACGAGGCGGCTAAAAAAGCCCTCCTCAAGTTCGTTTGGGTAACGGACTTCCCCATGTTCGAATGGAACGAGGAGGACCGGCGCCACGTTTCCATGCACCACCCGTTCACCTCGCCGGTCGAAGACGATCTCCCGCTTTTAGAGACCGCTCCGGCGGCCGTCAGGGCCAAGGCGTATGACCTCGTCCTCAACGGGACCGAAGTCGGCGGCGGCTCGGTCCGTATCCACGACATGGACCTCCAGCGCCGAATCTTCCAGACCCTCGGCCTATCGGACAAGGAGACCGAGGAGAAGTTCGGCTATTTTCTCGAGGCCCTGAGCTTCGGCGCCCCGCCCCACGGCGGGATCGCCTTTGGTTTCGACCGCCTGGTCATGCTCCTGGCCGGAGAGGAATCGATACGCGAAGTCATTCCCTTTCCGAAAACGACAAGCGCTCTCGACCTGATGACCGGCTCCCCTTCGGAAGTCGACGAGCGTCAGCTCTCCGACCTGGGCCTGAAGCTGAAATGACTCGGGCGGGACACGCAACGGGTGACGATTTCCTTCATAAAGGATTGAGACAGATGCCTCCATCACAACGGCTCCGGTTCCGTGCGCGGACGCTAATCGCTCTGATCTTCGCCGTAAGTCTTTCGGCTGCATTCGCTTCCTTCCCGGTCGATGAGTCTCAGAAGCAGCCCCAGGCCCCCCCCGTGGCGAAAATAGCTCATAAAAACTACGTTGCCTGGAATCCGCTGGACATGTTTTTCTCCGGGCGGTTTTCCGTCGGTTGCGAGCGGATCTTTCGCCTTGGCGATCGCTATTTCGGCGTGTTCGCCCAATACACCAGCCCGATGAATTCGGTCTTCAAGGGCATGGTGACGGCCCATCAAAAAAACGTCGCCCTGAGCGATGAGTTCCAATTCCCTTCAGGTGTCGATATCTATCTTTGTTATCACGGCAAGGGGAGAACCCGGACGATGCGCTATTTCCCCCGGGTAGGACTCAGCTTTCTCAAAAATCCGGGCATGGTCGAAACGGCAACGTATCTCGCCTTCGGGCCTTGCGGCCGGGTCGCCTTCGGAAAAAACTTCAATGTCACGTTCGGCCTGACAACGCTGAAAATCAAGCTTTGGGGAAACCGGAATTACAATTGGATGCAGCTGCCGCTATTCGACTTCACGGTTGGTTTCGATTTTTAGCATGATGTCCCGAAGGGAATTTCTCGCGGCCGGCGCCCTCGCTCTTGCCGGACGGAGGAAATTCGGGGACGGCCGCGACGCCGGCCGGACCGGCGCCGCGCCGGATCCACTGGACGAAATGATCGGGCAAATGATTCTCGTCGGCTTCCGCGGACTGGCGCTCGAGGCCGAAAATCCTCTCGTCGCCGATATCCGGGACCGGAAGATCGGCGGCGTCGTGCTGTTCGATTACGATGTTCCGTCGCAGAGCCCGGTCCGGAATATCGAATCCCCCCGGCAGGTCAAAGCCCTGATCGATTCTTTGCGCGGCCTTGCGGCTGCGCCTCTCTTTATCGCCGTCGATCAAGAAGGGGGAAAAGTCTCCCGTCTCAAGGAAAAATTCGGCTTTCCCGCGACGGTCTCCCAAAAATATCTTGGAAGCCTGAATGACGCCGCGGTCACCCGGCAATTCGCGGAAACGGAAGCGACGGTTCTGGCCGAGGCCGGATTCAACCTCAATTTCGCCCCCGTCGTCGACCTCGACGTCAATCCGGCCAATCCGGTTATCGGGGGAATCGAACGCAGCTTCTCGGCCGACCCCGCCGTCGTCGTCAAGCATGCCGTCGAGGTCATCCGGGCCTACCGGGCCGCGGGAGTTCTCACGACGTTAAAGCACTTCCCGGGGCACGGAAGCTCGCGAAGCGATTCTCACCTGGGCTTCACGGACGTCACCGAGACGTGGTCGCAAACAGAGCTGGAACCCTATCGGAAGCTCGTGGAGACGGGGCTTTGCGATACCGTGATGACCGCCCATGTGTTCCATGCCGGGCTCGACCCGAAATACCCGGCGACGCTTTCCCGCCCGATCATCCAGTCGCTTCTTCGCGAAAAGCTGGGCTTTGACGGCCTCGTCATCTCGGACGACATGCAGATGAAGGCGATTTCGGCCAATTTCGGCCTGAAGGAAGCGATCGTCCGGGCGGTCGAGGCCGGCGTCGACCTCCTGACGTTCGCCAACAATTCCGTTTTCGATCCGGCCGCCGCCGGGACCGCCGTCGGTATCCTGAAAGAGTCTGTCGCCGACGGCACGATCCCGGCCGAGCGCATCAAGCGCTCATACGATCGCATCTTGCGCTTCAAGAAGAGAATTCCGGTCAAAATTGACAGCTTTGCGGGTCAAGCATAAACTGCGCCCATGACTTCCCGGGAGCGGATCGCCGCGGCCCTGTCCCATCGTCCGTCCGACATCCTTCCCTGCGATTTCGGCGGAGGGTTCCAGACCGGAATCGCCGTGAGCTTGGTCTATCGACTCCGGCAGCGGCTCGGGCTGGACAAGCCGGGAACGCCGGTGAAGGTCGTCGAGGTCTACCAAATGCTGGGGGAAATCAAGCCCGATCTGCAAGAGTGGATCGGCGTCGATACTGTCCCGCTGTACGGGACCGGAACGATGTTCGGGTATCCGGCCGTCGATTTCAAGGAAGGGCGGTTGGCCGACGGGACGCCGGTCCTCGTTCCCATGGATTTCAACACGGTGCCCGTGGACAGCGGTGACCTCTTTCAATACCCCGGCGGAGACACGTCCGCCCCGGCCAGCGGCCGGATGCCGGCCGGCGGGCATTTTTTCGATGCCGTCATCCGCCAGGAGCCCCTGGACGAAGACCGCCTCGATTTCCGGGATAACGTCGAAGAATTTACGCCCGTAACCGACGCGGAAATCGAGCATCTCCGCCGATCGGCCGATGTCTTGTTCGCCGGGACGGACAAAGCCTTGTTCTGTTCGTTCGGCGGGCTGACGTTCGGCGACATCGCCCTCGTTCCGGCCGTTTCCCTCAAGAAACCGAGAGGGATCCGGGACATCGAAGAATGGTATGTCAGCCTGGCGGTCCGGCCGGATTACGTCAAGCGCATCTTCGCTTTTCAGGCCGAATTGGCCGTGGAAAATTTGAAAAAACTCCACCAGGCCGTCGGCGAAAAAATCTCCGTCATTCAGACCAACGGCACGGATTTCGGAACGCAGAACGGCCCGTTCTGCTCGCCGCGGCGCTTCCGGGAGCTTTATCAGCCCTACCAAAAGACGGTCAACGGCTGGATCCACGAGAACACCGGCTGGAAGACATTCATGCATTGCTGCGGCGGGATCGAGCCGCTCCTTTCCGACATCATCGTATCCGGTTTCGATATCCTCAACCCCGTCCAATGCTCGGCGGCGGGCATGGATCCGGAAACGCTCAAGAAGAAACACGGCGGCCGGCTCGTGTTCTGGGGCGGCGGCGTGGACACGCAGAAAACCCTGCCGTTCGGGACTCCGGACGAGGTTCGAAAAGAAGTCGAAGCCCGGATCCGGATCTTCGGCGAGGGCGGCGGGTTTGTCTTCAACGCGATCCATAACGTCGTGGCCGGCACGCCGCTGGAAAACCTGATGGCCTTGTTCGAAACGGTCAGGAAATTCAGATAAGGGCGCGCGGAATTGATCCCCGATATTCCGGCAAAAATCGAAAACGCGGCCGCGGCCGGGTTAAAAATGGGGTATCTTTGGACGATCTCGGCTGTGGCCGCCCTGGGCGGCCTCCTTTTCGGCTACGATTGGGTCGTCATCGGCGGAGCGGCGAAATTCTATGAAGCCTTTTTCCATCTGAAAGACACGGCCGCGATCGTCGCCCTCGATGCGTCGGTCTGGCAGCGGATCTGGGCAAACGCCCTTTCGCCCGTGGGCTGGGCCCAAAGCTGCGCCTTGCTCGGCTGTTTCGTCGGAGCCCTCCTGGCCGGGACGTTGAGCGACCGGTTCGGCCGCAAACCGGTCCTGATCGCGGCGGCGGCCAATTTCATCGCCTCCTCCCTCGGCCTTGCCTTCGTCGGCACATTTAGCGGCTTTATTGTCTGGCGTATTCTCGGCGGCCTGAGCATCGGCCTGGCTTCGGCCGTTTCTCCGATGTACATTTCCGAGGTGGCTCCGGCGAAAAAGCGGGGCCTGTTTGTGGCTGTCAACCAGCTGACCATCGTCATCGGGATCCTGGCCGCCCAGTTCGTCAATTGGCTGATCGCCCGGCCGGTGCCGGCCGGCCTTTCGGCCGAGCAATTCGCCCTCTCTTGGAACGCAACGACCGGCTGGCGCTGGATGTTCGCAGCCTGCGCCGTCCCGGCCGCCGTTTTTCTGGTCGGGTCCTTTTTCGTTCCGGAAAGCCCCCGCTGGCTGGCCAAGGCGGGGAGGGAGGCGCGGGCTCTCAATGTTTTAAACCGAATGGGGGGAATGGTCTTTGCCCGGCAGGCGGTCGCGGAGATCGCGTCCACCCTGGGAAGCGAAGCGGGAAAAGCCCGCTTTCGCGACTTGTTCGCCCGGCGGATGGCTTCGGTCCTCTTTCTCGGCTGTTTGCTGGCGGTTCTCCAGCAGTTTTCCGGGATCAACGTGATTTTCAACTATGCCGGCGAGATCTTCACCCGGGCCGGATTCGACATGAACGATACCTTGACGAGCATCGTCGCCACCGGATCGGTCAACTTTCTCTTCACGTTCGTCGCCCTTTTTCTTGTCGACAAGCTCGGCCGCAAGCCGCTGATGGTTTTCGGATTCGGCGGATTAGCCGCGATCTACGTCGCGCTCGGCTACGGCTATCACCTCAAAGCGGCCGGGTCGGCGCTCTCGCCGTACCTGTTCCTGGCCTTGATTCTGGCGGCGATCGCGACTTATGCCATGTCCCTGGCCCCGGTCACCTGGGTTCTCATCTCCGAGATCTTCCCGAACCGCATCCGGGGGACGGCCATGTCGGTTGCGGTCGGGGCCTTGTGGATCGCGTGTTTCATCCTGACCTATACGTTTCCGATCCTGAAAACCCTGCTTGGAACCGCTTCGACTTTCTGGATCTATGCCGGGATATGCGTCTTCGGCCTGTTCATGATGGTCTTCTTTCTCACCGAGACCAAGGGCAAGACGCTGGAACAAATCGAGAGAGAACGAGACGCCTGAAGGAGGAGAAGATGAAAAAACGATGGACGATATTCGGCACGCTGCTCTTCATGCTGCCGCTTCTGGGGGCCTCGCTAGGAGCCGGCCAGGCGGCCGCCCAAGGGAAGGTCATTCTGACCCCGAAACCGGGACCGGAACCGAGGATCAATGGCCCGAAAGTTTTCGGCGTCCGGCCCGGACGGCCGTTTCTCTACCGGATCCCCTGCACCGGCGAACGGCCGGTGAAGTTCGGCGTCAAGAACCTCCCGGCCGGACTCGCCGTCGATGGGATGACCGGGATCATTTCCGGCGCGGCGCCGGCCGCGGCCGGGAAATACCCGATGACGCTCCTGGCCGGAAACGGCAAGGGTTCGGCCGAACGGGAGTTCACTCTCGTCGTCGGAGACACCCTGGCCCTGACTCCGCCGATGGGCTGGAACGACTGGTATATCCATTATGACCAGGTCACCGAAAAGCACATGCGTGCGGCGGCCGACACGATGATCGCCTCCGGCATGGCCGATTACGGCTATATGTACGTGAACGTCGACGACTGCTGGATGAAAAAGAAAGGGGAGACTCCCTTGCGCGACGCCAAGGGCGTGATCCTGCCGAATGCCAAATTCCCCGACATCAAGGGAATGGTCGACTACATCCACGGCCGGGGGCTTCGGGCCGGGATCTACACGTCCCCCGGGCCGTGGACCTGCGCCGGTTATGCCGGCGCGTCGGGACACGAGGAACTCGATGCGGCGACCTTCGTCGCCTGGGGGTTCGATTTCCTGAAATATGACTGGTGCTCCTACGGCGACGAGGCCGCCGGAGCCGACCGGGAAAAGGCCATGAAGCCCTACAAGCAGATGGGCGACATCCTGAAAAAGCAGAGCCGGGACATCGTCTACAATCTCTGCCAGTACGGGATGAGCAACGTGTGGGAATGGGGCGGCAGCGTGGGCGGCAACGGCTGGAGGACGACGGGCGACCTCGGCAACGAGGCCTCGGACGCCCTGCCCGGCTTCTTAAAAATCGGGCTGTCCAACGCCGGGCATTTCGCCTTTGCCAAGCCCGGGCAGTGGAACGATCCGGATTACATCCTGATCGGCTGGGTGGGCAATACGGGCGAACAGCGCCCGACCCCTCTGACCGGGGACGAGCAATATACGTATATGTCGATGTGGTGCCTGATGGCCGCTCCGCTGATCTTTTCCGGCGACATGAGCAAACTGGACGACTTCACTCTGAACATCCTGTGCAACAGCGAAGTGATCGAGATCGACCAGGACGTCCTGGGCAAGCAGGGCCGGATCATTCGGAAGACCGCCGACGAAATGGTCATGGTCAAGGAATTGGAGGACGGCTCCAAAGCCGTCGGCCTGTTCAACCTCGGCGTCACCCCGAAAGGCGTTTCCGTTTCTTTCCGGGACCTGGCGATCGGCGGGAAGGCGAAGATCCGCGACCTGTGGCGGCAAAAGGACCTGGGAAACTTCCGGGACACGTACGCGACCAGGGTCAATCCCCACGGGGTCGTGCTGATCAGAATCAAAACGCAATAAGAAAAGGACGAGGATTCGGATTCCTCGTCCCCGTCGTCGTTGTCGGGCTGGTTTGTTACTTCTTCGGTTCCAAAACCAGAGTGATCTGGGCGATCAAGTCGTTCCAATGAGTCTTGGTCACCTGGTCCTTGGTCGAGGGAACCGTCCGAGATAAAAGATCCGCGATGGTCTTCAACTCGGCCCGGATCGCCCCGCGGCTGTCGTCCTTCAACGCGGCGGACGTCGCGGCTCCAGCCGCGGCCGGAGCCGGCATAAGGCGGGCTCCCAGCAGGTCGATGTACGCCCTCTGCAGGTTTCGCCGATAGGGGTCGACGGTCATCGCTTCCGCGGTCAGAAGCTCGGTCAGAACGCCGCTGCGCAGGTCGGCCAGCATCTGGGCGATGGCATAGGCCTGGCCGCCGAGGATGGCCTCGTGCTCCTGGAGGCGGGTGAGACGGGCGGGGCTCAGCATGTTATTTAAAACGGCTTGCTGCAGCGCCAGCACCCGTGTCTGACCGCTGGTCGGCTCGATTTTCCGTAGAATGTCGGCCGGGATCAGCCAGTCCGGCGTCTTGAAGATATGTTCGTTCATGAACGCCACGGCTTCGGCTTGGCGGGTCTTGGAAAGCGGCGTGAAGCGGCCTCCTTCGGCCGGTCCGACCTTGGGCACGCTGTCGTAGCCGCCGATGATGTTGGCCACGTGACCGGCCTCGAGCCGGGCCTGGCTCCAAATGGCGTCGTACATGTGCTCGAACTGCTCGTAATTCTCGCCGGGTTTAAGGACGGCGACGGGGAGCATGGCCACGACCCGCTTCAGGTTCTTATAACCGAGGGTTGAGGCTTTTACGGCATCGATATCGCCCACGGCCTCGGACTCCTCGCCCGGGTCCGTTCCGCGGGTTCCGGCCGTGCTGAAGCGCAGATAGGGCGTGGTTTCCTGGACCTTGCACCATTCGTTGAGAATCGGCTTCTCCTCGTCGGGCGTCTTGGCCGACGGAATGGGCGTATAGGCCCACTTGATGGATAAGACGTCGTAAGGACCGATTTTGGGGATCAGGTCCTTCGGGTCGATCCCGTCTTCGGGCTGGGCGACGTAGTTGAAGCGGCTGTAATCCATCAGGGTCGGGACATGGCTGTTCTTCTTGACCCAGTTTTTGTCCCGGATTTGCTCGATCGTGTAGAGGGCCGAGGCCTTGAAGTTGTGGGGCAGGCCCAGGGAGTGCCCCACCTCGTGGGTGACGATGTAAAGCATGATGTCGCCCATCAGGGAATCGGGAAGCGGCAGGGTTTTGGCCCGGGGATCGAGCGGGCCGCTCTGGGTCCAGTACCAGTCGCGGGCCAGCTGTTGGACGTTATGGTAGATCTCGACATCGGCCTCGAGGATTTCGCCGCTCCGGGGATCAGAGACATGCGGCCCCATGGCGTTGGCCGTCGTCGAGGGGACCCAGCGAACACAGCTGATCCGGGCGTCGTCGGCCGACCAGTCGGGGTTTTCCTGGGGAGAGGGGGCCTCCTTGCCGATGATCGCCTTGAGGAAACCGGCTTCCTCGAAGGCCGGCTGCCAGGCTTCGATTCCTTTCTTTATGTAGGGGACCCATTTCTTGGGCGTGGCCGGGTCGATGTAGAACACGATGGGTTTGACCGGTTCGCTTTTGGCCGCTTTTGGGTCTTTCTTCTCCAGCCGCCACCGGGCGACGAACTCGCGGACTGTGGTTTCGTGGTCGGGCCGGCTGTAGTCGGTATGGCTATGGGTGAAATAAGGCACCCGGTCGTCATAGAGACGGCCCATCATCGGCTTTTCGGGGAGCTTGACGAAGGAATAGTGGACCAGGGCTGTCGGGCTCGGCGGGGACGGCAGCATGTCGGCATACTGCGGAGGGAAGCCGGGCGGAAGGGTCGCCGGCTTGGGATTGAATGTCTGCAGGGCCTCGACATTGAGGTTGAGAGGGAATACCCGGACTTTCTCCAGGAACGTACGGCTGCCGTCGATATTCTGGCCGCCCACTCTCCTTTTGACGGGAATCTCGTTCACGTCCGAGGTAAAAAGCTTCCCGGCGTCGATGACCGGGGCGCCGTCGGCGGCCAGGGCTTCGACGTTGAAGGCCATGACGATCGTCGGCGTGTTCATCATGTCGACGGCCTTCTTGATCGGATCGGTGGGATCGGCGATATTGGCGTAGGAAATCGCCTTCAGCAGGACTTTGTTCTCCCGGAACTCCCAGCGGACGACCATGTCGTCAACGCCCTGGCCGGGGTAGCTGGAGGCGCTGGGACTGCCCTTGATCTGGACGACGAGAAGAAAATCCCGGCCGAGCTCGGCCGGAGGGATCTCGAGAAGAAGCTTTCCCTTGGCGGTATGGGTTTTAAAGACGCCCGTCTGGGTCTTGAAATCAGCCGTCACAACGGTTTCGTAGGGCTTGGGCTGGTCGGCCGCCGGCTTCATCTCCGGCGGTTTGACCGGCGGTTCCTGGGCGGAAACCAGAACGACGGCCAAACTGAACATGAGAACGAGGAAAAATAAGCGTTTCATCAGATCTCCTTGATTTTGGAAATGGCGCTTTTTCCTGCCGAGCATAAGAGTAAAGATAATGCCACCGGCCGGAAGACCTGTCAATCGCAGCGAATGGTGCAGCCCCGGTTGAAATGATCTATGGGCGCTTATTAGGAAACACCGGCTGAGTCCAGGCGACCAAGCCGTTGGAGTCGATGACTTTCGCCCGGACGTAAAGCTCGTCGCCCTTGAACGCGTAAACGGCCGGATTGTCGAACGTTTCGGCCAGGACCGCTCCGCCCTTTCCGATGAACCGAACCGTGTACTTGGTTCGCCCGACTCCGGCGATGGTGATTCGGATTTCCTTTTGATCGGCCTGATAATCTTTCAGGGTCACCCCGGTCGAGGCATAGAACTCCCCGCGCTCCAAGGCCTTGAGGATATCCTCCGGAGCGAGCCGGGCGGCCCGGACCATGACCCAACCCCGCCCGGGCCAGGCTTTCGCGATATCGCCCGGGGATCTGACATTGTGCGTATCGTCGACGGCCATTCCATACAGCACCAGGCCCGAGGACAGGACGTCATCCCAGATCTCTTCCGTCCCCGGAGAGCCGCCGCCGCCGAGATTGTTGACCTGGGGGTGGCCGTTGAAGACTTCAAAGAGTCGAAGGCCTTTGATCGATTTGAGGTCGGCTGAGCCGGCAGTCCAGACGAAATTGGGATGGTTGAAATGCGGCACGCCGCCGGCCTTGCGGATCGCCTCGACATTCCGCTGGATCGTGTCGGCGACGCTTTTTCCGCCCTGCGGCTCGACGAGTCGCCGGAGGCCGAGCCCGTTGAGATGAATCGGGAGCTTTTCGTACTCGTCGGAGATTTCTTCTCCCGGGATCAGGAGGAATTTCCCTTCCGCACCGTACACGGCGCTCAAACCGGCCGTCTCCGTCAGGAAGTTGTGGTCGGACAGGACCAGAAAATGGTAGCCGTGCTCGCGGTACCAGCGAACGGCCTCGTCCGGGGTGACATCGCCGTCGCTATTGAGCGTGTGGGTGTGGGTATTGCCCTTGTACCAGCGCGGGGAGGCGGAGTTCCGGGCGTCAGGTTGGGCGGAAGAACCGAGACTGATGAAGGCCAGGACCGCGAGGAGGGAGATTCCCCAGGGGCGGGGTTTCGACACGAAAATCCTCGATTTCATGACGGTCGTCCTCCAAGCCGGAATCCTACACCAAGGGGTCCTCCGGAACAAATGAGGCCTTCGGTCCGCTGCAGGCCGGCCTCTTGCCGCTTCCGGCCGGGTCGAATATAATTTCTCCGGTCGGAGAGAGTCCGATGGAATCGGAAACGGAGGATCGCCATGACGGCCGTGAAGCTGACTAAAGTCCGAGTCGCCGGCCGTATAGATCCCGTCCTCGTTCCCCTCACCTCGTCCGATAAGCCGTCCATTCCGAAGGAAATGGGGAAAAAATGGGAGGAGATCATCGGTCTTCTGGCGGAAATCATCGGCGTGCCTTCCGGCTTGATCATGCGCCTGGGGGAGGAACAGCTCGAAGTTTTTCTCAAGAGCGAGTCCCGGGAAAATCCGTACGAGATCGGCGAGACAGCCCCTCTCCGGACGGGATTGTACTGCGAGACGGTCATCGGACTCCGGAGCCGGCTTCTCGTTCCGGACGCCCGCCGGGATCCGGACTGGCGGGAGAATCCCGACGTCAAGCTGAACATGGTTTCTTATCTCGGCCTTCCCCTTATTTGGCCTGACGGGGAAATCTTCGGCACGATCTGTGTCCTTGATGAAAAGGAAAATGTTTACGAGAAACGTTACATCGACCTCATGGAGAGGTTTAAAAACGTCATCGAACAGGACTTGAGTCTCCTCCTGAGCAAGGATGACCTGAGAAAACTGAACATCCGGAAGGACCTTCTCCTGCGGGAGATCCATCACCGGATCAAGAACAATTTTAATCTCCTCATCAGCTACCTCAGGTTGAAAACCCGGGGGCAGGACGACATCTCGGCGCTCTCCCGAGACATTGAGATGCGGATCCGGGCGATCTCCATGCTCCACGAGAAAATCCATCAAGGCGACATTTCCGGATTTGTCGGCTTAGGGGAATACATCCGGGACCTTTTGGAGAAGCTGTTTTCGACCCTGGCCGGCCGGAATGTCCGCCTGTTCCTGGACGTCGCCGAAACGCGGATGCCGTTCGAGACGCTGCTCCCCCTGGGCATGATGCTTCACGAGCTCGCCACCAATTCCATTCGCCATGGCTTTGGAGAACGGCCCGATCCTGAGATCCGGTTGAAAATCCAGGACCGGGGCGACGGTTTCTTTTTCCTCGATTACCGGGATAACGGGAAGGGATTTCCCGAGGGGTTCGATCCAGCCTCTTCGGTCACTCTGGGGCTGAATCTCGTTTACTCACTGGCCGCCCAGTTGGGCGGACGGTGCGACATAATCGCCGGGCGGGAGGCCGCGGTTCTGATCGAATTCCGTGCGAATTCCCAGCCGCCCGACGACTGAAATGGGGTCTCGCCCCTCGGCGGCGAAAATTCGGGATTTCAGGTTGCCTGATTTTCCGGGGCTCCTTTTTTACCGGAAATTCGCGGTGCCCTGAAGCGTTGATGGCCGGCAGGTTCGGGGACATCTCGGGATGAAAGGAGTTCCTATGAGGCGAATGATTCAGCGGCCCGTTGTCCTCCTCGTGATTTTCCCGGCTTTCCTGGTTGTCGGGGTTTCTCTCCCAACCAACGGGCAGGCGACGCCGGAAGCCCGCCTCGCCCGGGTCGAAAACGGCCTTCTCCCCGCTTATACGATCGCCGGACGTCCGCTTCCGCTCTCTTCGCTGACCGAACGGATGGCCGCCCTGCATGTCCCCGGTGTCAGCATTGCGGTGATCAACGGTGATGCGATCGAGTGGGCCAAGGGCTACGGCGTTCTGGAAGCCGGAACGACGACGCCCGTAACGCCGGAGACTCTATTCCAGGCCGCCTCCATCAGCAAGTCGGTAGCTGCGCTGGGCGCGATGCGGCTGGTCGAGCGGGGAGATCTGGCCCTGGACGAGGATGTCAACCTGGGGTTGAAATCCTGGAAAGTCCCGGAAAACGAATTCACCAAGACGGAAAAGGTCACCCTGAGGCGCCTTCTGAGCCATACCGCGGGCTTGACCGTCCACGGCTTCGGCGGCTATCCGGCCGAGGCCTCCTTACCTTCCGTCGTCCAGGTCCTGGACGGCGAAAAGCCGGCCAACAGCGCCCCGGTTCGGGTCGATGTCGTTCCGGGCAAAATCAACCGCTATTCGGGCGGAGGCTTCACGGTCATGCAGCTTCTCATGTCCGAAACCTCGGGGAAAGCGTTTCCCAGCCTTCTTTCCAAACTCGTTCTCGAGCCCGTCGGGATGACCCGCAGCACCTACGAACAACCCTTGCCCGCCGGCCGGCGCGGAGAAGCGGCAACGGCCCATCATTCCAACGGCAAACCCGTTCCCGGCCTTTTCCATACATACCCCGAGATGGCCGCGGCCGGGCTCTGGACGACCCCGACGGACCTGGCCCGCTTTCTCCTCGAAATCCGAAAAGCCCTCGCCGGGCATTCGGAGGTCATCTCGGTCGAGACGGCCCGAATGATGACGACTCCGGTCAAGCCCGGCTACGGCCTGGGCTTGTCTTTGGAGCGGCTCGGACCGGCGGCGACCTTCGGCCACGGCGGGTCCAACGAGGGATTCAAGTGTCTGATGACGGCGTTCTTCGCCGAAGGGCGGGGGGCCGTCGTCATGACCAACGGCGACCTGGGCGGGGGCTTGTGCCGGGAAATCCTCCGTTCGATCGCCCGGGAGTATCAGTGGCCGGCCTATGGACCTGTCGAAAAGACCGTCGTCCGCGTCGCCCCGGAGATTCTGTCCGCGTATGCCGGGAGATATGAACTTCGGCCGGGCCGGATCGTCAAGATCGTTCTCCAGGGCGAGACCCTTTTCATCCTTGACGGGCCGCAAAAAATAGAGCTTTACCCGGAGGCGGACAACCGTTTCTTCGAGATGGTGAATGAAACCCGCCTGGCGTTCCTCAAGGGATCGGACGGGAAGACCGCCTTCATGTTTATCGACGGACAGATGCAGGCGCGGCGGATCGGAGACTGAAATCGACCTGGAGCGGACACGCTGAAACAGATCAGATTCAAGAGGCTTTGAGGCGAGCGACCGGCTCTTCGCCGGGAGATTTCTCCTCCGCATTTTTCTTTTCGGCCCCGTCGCGGCGGCCCAGCGTGATCACAAGCTGCTTGTCGGCGAGTTTGAACGACAGGCTCATATGGCTCCAGATCGCAAGGAGCGCGGCAAAGAGAAGCAGCGCGCCCGCGACTTGATAAGCCCGGGCATAGCTGCCGGTGGAGTCGGCGATCATTCCGGCCAGGCTGGGGCCGAACACGCCGCCCACGCCCCAGGCGGTGAACAGGATGCCGTAATTCAACCCGAGATTCTTTGTGCCCCAGTAATCCGCCGCGGTCGCGGGGAAAAGCGACAGGCAGGAGCCGTAATTGAAT
>Ga0105099_10000718_pt1 | contig 22100 bp, 18 predicted proteins | sample PPLLak3cmMay2015_2_FD_79138 | JGI IMG/M metagenome (GOLD analysis project Ga0105099, IMG submission 79138) | Freshwater sediment microbial communities from Prairie Pothole Lake near Jamestown, North Dakota, USA - PPLs Lake P8 Core (1) Depth... | ecosystem: Environmental > Aquatic > Freshwater >... | reverse complement strand
GTCGACATCGAATCCGGTGACCGCAAAACCCTTCTTCAGGAAGGCCTTGACCAGAGGAAGGCCGACATAGCCGAGGCCCACCACCCCGACCAAGGCCTTCCGGTCCTTGATCTTCTTCAACGCCAGCTGGCTGAGCTGATTCATTGGATTCCCATCCTTTCCTTATACCATTTGATCGTGCGCTTTAATCCTTCTTCAAATCCGACAACCGGCCGGAAGCCGAGAGCGCGCTTGGCGGCCTCGATGTCGGCAAACGAATGCTTGATGTCGCCGGGCCGGGGATCCGTATAGACCGGGGATACAGACGTCCCCAAAATCAAATTGATCTGCCGGAGGAGCGCGTTGACCGTGATCCGGTCGGCGCAGGCGAGGTTAAACACTCCGCCCGACGCTCCGGCGGCCGTGCAGGCCTGGAGATTACCCTCGACCACGTTGGCGATGTACGTAAAATCCCGCGACTGTTCCCCGTCGCCGTAGACCGTCGGGGCTTCCCCTTTGAGGATCTTCGTGATGAAGAGCGGAATGGCCGCGGCGTACTGCGAGGCCGGGTCCTGGCAGGGGCCGAAGACGTTGAAATAGCGGAGAGAGACCGTCTCCAGCCCGTAGGTCCCGGCAAATACCTGGAGATATTTCTCGCCGGCGAACTTGCTCACGGCGTAGGGCGAAAGAGGCTTCCCTTCCACGCCCTCGCGCTTGGGGAGTCCGGGCTCGTCCCCGTAGACGGAGGACGAAGAGGCAAAGACCAGGCGCTTGACCTTGGCCGCGCGGGCCGCCCAGAGGAGGTTGAGGGTTCCCCGGACGTTGATTTCATCGGTCGTGAAGGGGTCGGCGACGGACCGCGGCACGGAAGGCAGGGCCGCTTCGTGGAGGATGAAGTCGATGCCGGCGCAGGCTCGCTCGCAGGCGGCTTTGTCGCGCACGTCGCCTTCGATGAGGTCGATCCGGCCGCCGAACGGCGCGATGTTTTCCCGCCTCCCGGTCAGGAAGTTGTCCAGAACGCGAACCTGGTGGCCGCGCTCGAGCAGTGTTCCGACCAGGTGCGAGCCGATGAAGCCGGCGCCTCCCGTCACAAGATAGCGGTTCATGCCACGAATCCCTCGTCCTTGAGCTTCTGGATCACTTTCCGGACGCTTTCCTCGAGGGTTTCGTTGCCGCATTCGAGGATCATCTCGGGTTTCTCAGGGACTTCGTACGGGTCGGAAACGCCGGTGAATTCCTTGATTTGTCCGGCCATGGCCTTCTTATACATCCCCTTCACGTCACGCTGGATGCAGACATCCAGGGGGGTGTTGACATAGATTTCCATGAATGAGCCGATTTCCTTGCGGGCGTGTTCGCGCATGGCTTTATACGGCGAGATGAAGGAGGTCAGGACGATGACGTTGTTGCGGGTCAGGAGCTTGGCCACGAAGGTGACCCGGCGGATGTTTTCGTCCCGGTCTTCCTTGGAAAAGCCGAGGTCGCGGGTCAAGTCCTGCCGGACGATGTCGCCGTCGAGCCGCTCGACGTTGTACCCGCCGTTCTTGAGGATTTCGGCGACCCGGTCGGCCACGGCCGATTTGCCCGAACAGGGCAGGCCGGTGAACCACAGGGATACGCCTTTGTGATGTTGATGGTCGCACATGATAAAAAACTCCTTAAGCGTTTCAGCGAAGGGGGCTGCCCTTCATATCCCCGGGAACGGGGAGCTCCATCGCCCGTAGAACGGATGGAGCGACGTCGGTGATGTCGATGTCTTTCCGGACCGAGACCTTGGCCCGCGGGTCGTAGAGGATGTACATGCCGTGCTGGGCGTGGACGGCGTCGTCCGGTCCTGTGTCGTTTTCGGACAAGTACATCGTCCCCCAGCCGAGGGTGCCGGCCGACCGCCAATACAGATCGTCGAAATAGACCATCAGGTCGGGGGCATCGCCCCGGGCCTCGGCAAAATACTGATCGGGCTTGATGACCTGGGTCGCCCAGCGCTCGCCGTTCGGGCCGCGGATCCCCCGCAGCCGCTCGGCCAGGGCTTCCCGTTCGCGTTCGTAATCGGCGGCTTTGACGATGCCCTGGGGCTCGCGGCCCTCGACATTGAGGAAGATCCGGGCATAGTACCCGCCCCAGCCCCAGGCCTTGGTCCGGCCCCAATCGACCGGCGTCTTTTCGATGCTGGCCCCGCGCTCGGGCTTTCCCTGGAGAACCAGGTCGCCCTGGGCGATCAGCCATTCGTTGACGCAGAAGGCGCCTTTCATCCTCTTGGCCCCATGGTCGGAGATGACCAGGACCACGGTGTCCTCCCCCGCCTCGGCCAGGAGGGCGCCGATCTTCCCGTCGACGTGCTTGTAATAATCGATAATCGCGGTTTCGAATTCGTTACCGGGCGTATAGAGGTGATGGGTCTTGTCGAAGTACTTCCAGAAGGCGTGTTGGACCCGATCGACCCCGATTTCGACGAACATGAAGAGGTCCCAGGGCTTGGTCCGCATGAGCTCGTGCATTACCGCGAACCGCTGATCGGTCATCCGGTAGATTTCTTTCAGGATTTCGGCCCGGTTTTCGATCCGGAAGGGGACATCGAACAGATACGGACCGAACTTGGCCTCGATCTCGGCCTTCAGCTCTTTGGGATACGTGTAGTCCTTATCCGCGCCCGGAGTGATGAAACAGCCGATCCGGTTTCCGGAAAGCGGCCGGGCCGGATAGCTGGGCGGGACGCTGACCAGGATGCTCTGACCGCCGGCCTCGCCGACGATGTCCCACATCGCCGGTTCCTTGATCGACTGGGCCGTGGCGATCCACATCTTGTCGTAGGTCGGGCCGGTCCGGTGACGGAAGCCGTAGAGGCCGAGCCGGCCGGCGTCCTTGCCCGTGCTCATGACCATCCAGGCCGGGATCGTGATCGGGGGGTCGGAGCTCCGCATCGTTCCGAAATGGCCGCCCGAAATCAGGCGGTTGAGGATGGGAAATTCAGACCGATGATCGAAGACGATCTCGGCCGGAGCCGAATCGAGACCGACGATCAGGACTTTGCGCATCGATTTTCTCTTTCGTCTGCCTTAATCGTTGAAGGGATTCTTTTCGTCCATGATGACCTTGGCCACCTCGGGACGAACGAGCTCGGCCGGCGGGTACTCGCCCCGAAGGAGCATGTCCCGGATTTCCGTCCCCCGGAACTGGATCTGGTGCTCCTTGCCGTGGGGGCAGATCTTGTCGCTGACGACGGAACCGCACTTCCGGCAGTAAAAGAACGACCGGAAAAAGAGCGGGGTGATCTCGATGTCCGGGAACTCGGCAAAGATCTCCTGGGCGGCGAACGGCGCGTAGTAATTGCCGACGCCGGCATGATCGCGACCGATGATGATATGGCTGCAGCCGAAATTCTTCCGGATGACGGCGTGATGGATGGCTTCCCGGGGCCCGGCGTAGCGCATTTCCATCATCAGGATGGCCATGGTCGTCCGCTCGGGGACGTAATAGTTCTTGATCAACTCCTCGTAGGAGGAGAGGATGACTTCGTCCCGGTAGTCGCCTTTTTTCTTCTTCCCGATAACCGGGTTGATGAACAATCCGTCAACCAGTGTCAGAGCAGATTTTTGGACGTATTCGTGGCCGATGTGGGGGGTATTGCGGGTCTGGAATCCGACGACCGTCGACCAGCCCTTGTCCTGGAAGAGCTTCCGCGTTTCGACCGGGCTGAGTTTGTATTTCTGAAAGGGAGTCGGGGTTTCCCTGATGAGGTCCAGCGGGCCGCCCAGCAACACTTCGGGCATGTTGAGGATCTTGGCCACGCCCGGGTGGGCCGGGTCGACGGTGCCGAAAACCTTTTGGGCCGTTTCGTTTTTGTCGTAGCCGTACTTTTCCGTCAGGTGGAGAATGGCCGCCGGCTCGCCGGCGGGATTGAGAAGGGCGATATCCCCCCCGATTTTGAAGCCGTCGGCCATTTTCTTGTCGACCGCCAGGACGACGGGAATCGTCCAGGCCAGGCCGTTCGTGAGCCGCATTTTGTCCAAAACGCTTCGGAAATCCTTCTCGCCGAGGAAGCCCTCGAGCGGGCTGAAAACTCCAGTAGCGATATTTTCGATGTCGCTGGTCTGTTCGGCATCGAGTCGGATGCCGGGGAGTGTCTTGGCCTTGATCTCCGCGTCCTCAAGAGCCACCCCTTTAAGAACCCGGTCGATCAGCTTGCCGCCATGCGGTTGAATCATCCTTCAAACTCCTTGTCGAAATGTCCCCGGGCCATTCGTCGTCGCCGTCGAATCCGAGTCCCCTTCCCTATGGCTCAGTCGATGTAACCGAGGGCTTTGAGGCGTTCCTTGACCTTTTCTTCGTCTTCCGGGCTGAAAACCTCTTCAGGCTCGGTTTTTTTTCCTTTTTCCAGGGCCTCGCGGACGGCTTTCGTCACGAAATCGGCGACGGAGGCGCCGGCGGCCCCGCGAATGGCGTCCTCGATTTGCTTATAAAGAGAGGCCGGGATCGAAACAGTTTTCGTCTCTTTCTCCATGTTCGACTCCTTGCCCCAGGGCGGATAATACAGGGAAAAACCCCTTAAAAGAAAGCGTTTTATACAATAATTCGGCCCATTTTGCAAGGTAAAAAGGGCCGAACAGCCTTTTCCCGGCAACCATCTTTTATTCATCCGCGTCGTAAATAGTGAAAAATAAGGAGAATCCGGCCATGCTGAAAAATTACATCCAATCCGCCCTCCGCCTCCTCCGGCGCCAGAAGAGCTATGCCCTGATCAGCGTCTTCAGCCTCGTCCTGGGCATGACCTGCTTCATCCTGCTGATGCTGTTCGCCAAATACGAGTTGGGGTACGACTCATTCCACGGCCAGGCCGACCGGATTTACAAGGTCGGACAGGTCATGCCGAGCTGGGTCATCAAGGGCTCGAACCGCTTCGATTCGACCTCGGGGCCCCTGGGACCGGCCTTGAAACGGGAGTTTCCCGAGGTCGAACGCGCCGTCCGGGTGTTTCCGACCGGCGTTCCCCTCGTTCACGCGGAGAAGCGGACGTTGGCCCAGGGCCTTTTCGCCGACCGGGATTTCTTCAACATTTTTTCTTATTCGCTCGTCGCCGGGAACCCGGATACGGCCCTGAGCGAGCCGTATACCATCGTCCTGTCCGATCGTCTGGCCAGAGCGATGTTCGGGTCCTCCGACCCCATGGGACAAGTCGTCCGACATGAGCTAGGCCGCACCTATCGGGTCACGGGCATCGTGAAAGACCCCCCGAAGAATTCGAATTACCGTTTCGACTATCTCCTCTCGTTTGAGACGATGGCTTCCATCCGCAGCGATCTCGAGACGCAATGGAGCATCCTGAATTATCACACCTTCGTCCTCCTCAAATCCGGCGCCTCTCCCCGGAACCTCGAGGACAAGATGAAGGCCCTCATCACCAAATACCATAACCGGCGCGACAAGGACCGGAGCTATTTCCTCATGCCGTTGCGGACGCTCCACACCGAAACCGGGGTCAACACGTTTCTCGAGCCTCCGGTCGACCGGAACAACATCCTCCTTTTGATGGCGATCGCTGTCCTCATCCTGGCCGTCGGCTGCGTGAACTACATCAACCTGGCAACCGCGCGCGCGGCGACCCGGAGCAAGGAAGTGGGCGTCCGGAAAACGTTCGGCGCCGACCGCCGTCAGCTGATCCGTCAATTCCTCGGCGAGTCCCTCGTCTTCTCCACCGGCGGGCTGATCCTCGCCCTGGCCCTGGCCCGGCTTCTTCTCCCGGTCTTCAACCGGACGACGGGCGTGGCCCTTCCGGCAAGCCTCCTCGTCGAGGGAACGACGCTTCTGGGCCTGGCCGGCCTGGGACTGGCCGTCGGTCTTCTTGCCGGCGGGTATCCGGCCCTCGTGATGGCCTCGATGGAAACGGCCGATTCCTTGAAAAGCAGGATCGTCGCGCGGACCGCCGGCCGCCGGATCGTCTTCCGCAACGTCCTGGTCGTCATCCAGTTTCTGGCCACCTTCGTCCTTCTCATCGGCGCCGGGGTGATTCACCGCCAGATGAGCTACATGAAAAATTCGGACATCGGGTATGGGAAAGATCACATCCTGACCTTGCGCCTCTGGGACAAGGACAGCCGCGACAATTTAAAGCTCGTCAAGGCGGAGCTTCTCAAAAATCCGAATATCCAGGCCGCGGCGGTTTCCAATGTGACCCCGACGAGGTTCACGGAAGTCAATAATTTCAAGGTCGAAAACGATTCCGGGGAGCTCGTGGATGTGCCGCAGGTCACCCGGTATTTCATCGATGAACAATATTTCGACCTGTTTGACATGAAGATCGTCGACGGCCGCTCGTTTTCCCCCGACGTCTTCAAAGACTTCGCCAACGAGGTCGTCCTCAACGAATCGGCGGTCCGCTTAGCCGGCCTGAAGAATCCGATCGGGCGGTTTGTCTCCGAGCCGGGCCACGGCGACCGGCGGCTGAAAATCGTCGGCGTGGTCAAGGATTTCCATTTCACGTCCTTCAAGACCAAGATCGGTCCGCTGGCTTTCTTCTACAACCCGGATTCGCCGTCGATTAAAATGCTCTTCCTGAAGATCTCGGCCCAAAACACCGCCGGGACGCTTTCGGCCGTGGATGCGACAATGCGCCGGCTGGCCCCCGATTTCGTGTTCGACTATGCCTTCATGGACGACATTTACAGCAACCTGTACCGGGAAGAAAACAAGCTGGCCGGCCTGATCACCGGTTTTACGGGGGTCGCCATCCTCATCGCCTCCATCGGCTTGGTGGGATTGATCGCCTTTATCGTCGAACGGAAGAGAAAGGAAATCGCCATCCGGAAAATCTCCGGCGCCTCGTCCGGAAGGATCGCCGGCCTCATCGTCCGGGACCTCTTTCTTCTGATCGGGGCGGCCGGCGCGATCAGTCTGCCCCTGGCTTATGTCTTCTCCCGGAAATGGCTGGAAGGTTTCTATTACCGGACGAATCTCGGCCCGGGGGTTTTCCTCCAGGCCGTGCTCTTCGTCGGAACGGTGGCCCTTCTCTGCGTCGCCCGGCAGGTGTTCCGGGCGGCCCGGGAGAATCCCGCGGTTAGCTTGAAGAGCCTTTAAATACCCAGATAATCTCGCAATTTGCGGACGGCCTGTTGATGTTTTGATGGGGCCATCCGATTGATATTTACGAGCTTCCACTGGACGGCGGGCAGGTCTTGAACGCCTTCAAGGCCGATGAGGTCCCAGCGTGGATTCCCCTCCTTAACCGACAACAAAAATTGCCTCTCCGGAAGCGTTAAATCACTCGCAATCCTTGCAACCAACACTTTTCTCGTCTCTTCCAGGTCCTCACAGGTTACCTCTTCCATGGCCATGTCCCTGAATTCGGTTTCAAAGACAGGCCGAATGTTAGAAAACCCCGGATTGAGAAGTTCCACCATAGGTCGGTCGTGGCAGACTAAGTAAACGATAAAGGCCTTGCGCAGGCTGTCGTTAAAGGCCCCATCACGGAACAAGATAAAGACGTCGAAGAGGTCCCGCGGGTGCTGCCGATCTAGGGCGGCACAGAGTTTTCCTGCATACAATTCGTTTTCCGCAAGAGTGCGACACTCCACAGAGAGTTCAAATACATCGCGAGCTTTGGGGGATAATACCCTCCGTTCCGGTGTTAAGAGTGAGCCGCGGATCACGAGATTCGGTTCGATCTTGATTGTCGCATCCCCTTGATGAATCCATAAACGGCTCCAATGGTTTGTCCCCTTGATCTGGCGGGGAATCATCCTCGTTCCGGGAATCCGGCGCTCCACTTCCCGGGAAATACGAATGAGGGCGGCCGAGATCTCATTGAGGGCGTAGTCCCTCTCCCCGAGGGGAAGAAAGGCGAGATCTATATCGACAGAGAGACGCGGAAGATCCCTGATGAAAAAATTGATGGCCGTTCCGCCTTTCAGGGCGAACACTGTCTCCCGATCGACCAAAGGCAAAACGCGGAGGAGAAGTTCGACCTGACGAAAAAAGGCGTTGTCGATCAAGGGATTTCCTTTTCACGATCCCTTGGCACGGTGATCCGGTATTTTGCATCGTATCGGCCATTCGGGACGACCACCCGCTTGCCATTCCCAAGATTGACTCTTAATGGATCCACTTTCGGCAGCCAAGGAAGTTCCTGGTTTCCGGCCATGAAGAAAAATAGCCTTTTCACCTTGACCGAACGGCAGGTTTCCAGCAATCTCTGCACCACCTCCGGCCGAAGCGTGGTCAGATTCCCCATGACCAAACGCGCCTCATCGAATCCAACTTTGTGGGGCACGAGATGGAGCATCTCCATTATCGCCCGCTCCGGGGACGATATTCGGACAGTGAAGTCCCGCTCCTTGAATTCGGTGAATCCCTCCCGGAAATCGGCGGGGAATAGGTTCGTCCGAGTCACGATAACCTCGACACCGAAGCGAGCCTTCCTGAACCAGGCCGGCAGGACAAGGCCTCGCGAACCGTACAGAAAAATCCGCCTCTGAGTCGCAGGTAGATAGTGGGCCAAACCCTTCCGCTCCAAGGCCGTCTTCCCCCCTGCGTGTATGGAAAGCCCCAATTGCATCTGAAGCGTGTACAGGGCTCCTGGCCAATCCACTCTGTCACCGGAGCGTATATATGCACCCCGGCCAAACGATTCCAGCCAACCGCTGCTTTTATATTTGACTAAAAGCCCACGACTGAAACCTATACGATTCAGGTATGAAGTCGCGGCTGGCGCACCCATCATCCACTGACCTATGAGATAGTTTATTTTTGTCTTTATATGAATACTCATAGTTATCATATATACATATTATCAAACTCTTGTCAAGTAAAAGTTTAAATATATTCTATATCGTTAACCTATACTAATCTTAATTGGACAATTTTAAACCCTTAAAGTCATTACATATTTTTGTCGAATCAAACTAGCCTGCATTTCGGAGGGTTGGGTTACTTTTCTAGGACATTCTCTCTGATATAAAACGCCGCCTTGCGGCCGGGGCATTTCGCTCGGGAGCACAATTGGCAGGAGACAAACGTTTCCTCCGACGGAAAAAACAGCCCGCTGATCGATTTTCGGGGGATCATCATCAACGAATCCGACAGCCGGACTCCGATTTCGGCCGGCCCCTCTCCCAGAAGATCGAAAAGAGGGACCTGCTCGGTGATCGGCCAATCTTCAAGCGATCCGGGGCTCATTGATGAAAGCAGGGAGAATCCGGTCTCCCGAACGAGAAGCTCCCGGAGGTGCTCGGCGGCTTTCTCTAGGGCGGCGTCGGCTAAGCATTCCAAGTAATAGCGGCGGAGCGGATCACCCTGTTCCGCGGCATAGCTTTCCAGTTCCGGGCCGACCGTGATGAGGTAAGGGAAAACTTTAAACGCCCGATCCAGGTTTTGCCGAAGGATGGTGCTTCGAAAGAGCCGGCCGTCGATTGTCACGCTATCATTCGTCTTTGCTTCAACGAAAGCCTCGCGGTAGTTAGCCCTCGGGCGATAAAGCGCCTCCGCCTCGGCAAGAAGCGCCCGGGCCGCCTTCTCCCCTTCCCCGCGCTTTTCCAACCGAAGCAGACGGACAACGTGTTCCGGGTCGAGGGATGCGGGCATCGGATTAATTAATGGCATGGGAATAGGCAGAATTATAAACCCTTATTCTTTCCCCGCCAAGACGGCAGGGGCTAAATCGAACCGCCCGGCCCTAAAGGATATCCGGCGTACCGACCGAAATTTTCACCGTCCTTTTCGTCGATCCGGTATTTCCCCTCTTCATGGCCCACGTCCGGATGTTCCGCGAGGAGTGAGTTCTCCGGCCCCTCTCTGACGACGACTTCGCCAAGGTCCTGAAGGAAGCCCGGAAGATATCGGACAAACCAGAGTCTGATATCCAGAAGATTTTCTACGACCTAGTCCTGCTTTGCGCTAATACCGGGCTTCGCCGCTCCGAAGCCCTGCTCCTCAAATGGCGAAACGTCGATTCCGACGCCATAATGATCCGCGGGAAGGGAAACCGGACGCGTCTGATCCCGCTGAATTCTGCCGCCCGCGAAGCAATCGATCATCAACCGCGCCTCGGCGAGTATGTTTTTTCGGTCACAAATCGGTCACAGTCCCATGCTCTGACCCGAACATATGCAAGGGTCGGCAAGGCGCTCGGCCGGCCGTTCCGTCTTCACGACCTCCGGCATAAGTTTGCAACGTCGCTTCTGGATAGGGGCGCCGACCTTAAAACAGTCGCCGAATTATTAGGCCATTCGGCCTCCATGACGACGATTCTCTATCTCCACTCGACTCCGGACAAGAAAAAACGGGCCGTGGACCTACTATAACTTGGTCACAATCATGGCCACAGCGCATTTTCCTTGGCACAGTAAGTCGCATTAATATTTACATATGGGAATTGAAGAAAGGTAACGAGCCTGGAGGGATTCGAACCCCCGGCCTTTTGGTTCGTAGCCAAACGCTCTATCCAGCTGAGCTACAGGCTCGTCGAGAGGCGGCCGGTATTATGCCAGAAAACGGGCCGAATTTACAGACCCCGCGTTGAATCACGCGCCGCATTGCCAAAATACGTAAAAAAACGAATGAATCGTCGGTCGCAGCATCCTATTGAATCGCCGTAAATGTAACCCAAATCCCAGACCTCGCCCATTTGACTTATCGAGCCGGGCGGATATAGTGATAAGCAGGTCGAAGGAGGAGGCTTGCCGTGGACCTTATCCCCAAAGAAACGCGCGCTCTCCATCTGCCGGGATCCGACCGGTTGGTCAAGCTGATCGAAACGGAGGCCAAGGAACTGGCCGACGAAGCCGTCGCGATTCTCCGCCAGCATCCCCAAACCCCTTCCTACCACGCCTACGCGGCCGAAGAGCTTTATGACCGCGCCTTCAACCTCTATCGCAACCTGGGAACCTGGATTTCCCGGAAATCCGAACGCGAGGACCTGGTCAAATACTATACGGCCCTGGGCCTCCAGCGCCGCCAGGAGGGATTTCCCCTCTCCGAAGTCCTTCATGCCCTGAACCTGATGCGCCGCGTGCTCTGGAAAAAAGTCAACGAAGAGGGAATGATCGACACCGTCCCCGATTTTATCCAGGCCATGGAGCTCAACCACCAGGTCCTGCTGTTCTTTGACCGGGCGATCCTCTACACGGCCAAGGGCTACGAGACGCCCGCCTAGCGGGCCGGGCCCCATCACCGTGGATGTCCGAACATGCGAGATATGTCCATGAGCTCGAACCGGATGGATCATCCCGAAAACCCGTTGAATATCCTCATTGTTGATGACGAAGCTCCGATCCGCCGGGTCCTCACGCTCTGCCTGGAGACGAGAGGCCATCGAATCACAGCCGTGGGCCGTTTTGCCGAAGCCGTCGCCGAGGCGGAACGCCAGGCGTTCGACCTGGCCTTCGTCGACCTTCGCCTGGGAACAGACAATGGGCTCGACCTCATCCCGCTCCTCCTGAACGAATCGCCTTGGCTCAAGATCATCGTGATCACCGCCTACGCTTCGATCGAGACCGCCGTGGAGGCCATGCGCCGGGGCGCGGTGGATTACATTCCCAAGCCCTTTGTGCCGGAACAGGTCATCCTCGCGGCCGACCGGACGGCGGCCCTGCGCCGGATGGAGCTTCGTCTCTCGACCTTGCAGGAGGACTTGCGGCGCTCCAATCCGGAGATCGACCTCCTGTCCCGAAATCCCGTGATGCTGAAAGCGATCGAAGCCGCCCGCCGAGTCGCCGGCTCCGAAGCGGTCGTTCTTCTTCGCGGCCCGAGCGGAACCGGCAAGTCCGTCCTTGCCCGGGCCATTCACGCCTGGAGCCCGCGCGGCCCGAAGCCTCTGGGAATCGTCTCCTGCCCGTCCCTCAGCCCGGAGTTGCTGGAAAGCGAGCTGTTCGGCCACGCCAAGGGGGCCTTCACCGGGGCCGTCCGCGACTACCCGGGCCGCATCGCCGCCTGCGAAGGCGGAACGCTTTTCCTCGACGAAATCGGAGACCTTCCCCTCGCCATCCAGCCGAAGCTTCTCCGCTTCCTGCAGGACCGGGAATACGAGCGCGTGGGCGAATCCAAAACGCGAAGCGCCGACGTCCGGATCATCACCGCAACGAATACGGATCTGGCGGCGGGGGTCGAGCGGCGCATATTTCGCGAGGACCTGTACTTCCGGCTCAACGTCTTCCCGATCGACCTCCCCCCTCTTCGAGAGCGGAGCGAAGACATCGAGCCCCTGGCCGGCGAAATGCTCGCCTTTTTCGCCGGGCAGAATCACAAGGCCGGGATCGAATTCGCGCCGGAGGCCCTGGCCGCACTTCGGGCGTATGACTGGCCGGGCAATATCCGCGAGCTTCGGAACGCCATCGAACGAGCCGTGATTCTCTGCCCGGGAGGCCGCGTCCAGCCGGAACATCTCCCTTCGGCAATCGTGCCCTCGAAACCGGCGCTCCGGCTGGGCGACCCGATTTCCCTCACCCGGATCGAAGAGGCCCATATTCGCGGTGTCCTCCTGGCGACGAAATCGCTTCACGAGGCCGCCGAAATCCTGGGCGTCGACCAATCGACCCTGTACCGCAAGCGCAAGGAATTCGGTCTCGATTAGCTCTCCGCCCCCCGATCATCGGGCATTTTGCCTCGACCTCATTTTATGTCCGGGCAAAATACCCTGTCCGGAAAACATCTAAAACATCGATCTCTTTTAAATTCAACATGATTCGGCTTGGCATGCGACTTGCAAAAACAATGACCGAGGAGAAAACGCATGCTCGGACTCCGGCAAAAATTGATGTTCGGTTTCGGCGGCCTTGTGATCCTGATTGCGGGAATCGGTCTCCTGACAATGGCCAAAGTTTCCGATCTCGGGCGGTCCATCGACGTCATCCTCCGGGAAAACTATCGGAGCGTTATTGCCTGCCAGGACATGAAGGAAGCCCTGGAGCGGGTGGACAGCGCCGTCCTTCTTTCCCTCATCGGCCGGACGGAAGAGAGCCGGCGGATCATCGAAGAGAACCGCGAAGTCTTCGAGCGCGCTCTGAAGACCGAGCTGAGCAACATTACGCTTCCGGCGGAGGGCGAGAAAGCCCGCCGGATCTCGGACGTGTTTAAGGTTTATGTCGACGCAATCGCGCCCGTCGTCAATGAAGCCGCAAGCGCGACCGACCGCCGGCGCCTCTACATGGAAAACGTCTATCCCCTCTTCAACGAAATCAAGCGCTCGGCCCAGGAGATCCTCGAGCTCAACCAGCAGAACATGGTCCAGGCCAACGACCGGGCCCGGGCCCAGGCCGCCGCCGCTCATCGCCAGCTCCTGCTGGTGATTCTGGCTTCGGCGGCGATCGCGATCATCTACGCGCTGTTCATCCGCCGTTGGATTCTGCTTCCCATCCGGCGCTTGATCTCGTTCACCGACGAGGCCCGCCGCGGAAATCTCGACCTGGTTCTTCGGCCCGAGGGGCATGACGAAATCGGCCGCCTGGCCGAATCGTTCAACGACATGGCCGAAGGCCTCCGGGAAATCCGCCGAAAAGACAAACAGGAAGTCTTTCGAACCCGGCGGGTCACCGAGGAGGTCTTCAAAGCCCTGCCCACGCCCATCGCCGTCCTCGACCTTCAGGCCAATGTCGAGCTGTCCACGGAACCGGCCGAGCGGCTGTTCGGGTTGAAACCGGGCGTCAATATCCGGACGATGGGCGAAGACTGGCTGACGGCTCTCGTCGACCGGGCCTTGACCGAAAACCAAACGGTCGAATACTTCGAAAATCGCGGCGGCGTCATCCAGAAGTTCGACGGCCCGGAGGAACGGTTGTTCCACCCGGTCGCGTTGCCCTTGTCGCTCGGAGGGAGCTCCGACGAGCCTTCGGCCCTGGCGGTCCTCATCCTCGACGTCACCCACATCTACGAACAGCTCGAGCTCAAGCGGAGCGTCGTCGCCACGGTCTCCCACCAGCTGAAAACCCCCCTGACCGCCTTGCGGATGTCCCTCCATCTGCTCCTCGACGAGTCGCAAGGCGAACTCAATCCCGGCCAGACCGAGCTGATCCTCGCCGCCCGGGACGAGAGCGAGCGCTTGGTCCGAATCGTCAACGACCTCCTGGACATCGACCGGATCGAATCGGGGCGGGCCCAGATGGTCCTCAAATCCGAGGATCCGGCAGCGCTCATCCGGGCGACTTCAGACCGGCATTACTCCGAAGCGCGGAACCAAGGGATCGCCCTGACGATCTCGATCCCTCCGAACCTTCCCCGGGTGATGGCCGATCGAAGCCGCATCTCCCTCGTCTTCGACAATCTCCTCTCCAACGCCCTTCGCTTCACCGAACCCGGGGGAACGATCCGCATCGAGGCCGAGGCGGCCGAAAAATTCGTCCGGTTCGCCGTCCGGGACACGGGCCGGGGCATTCCTCCCGAATATGTTTCCAAAGTGTTCACTCCGTTTTTCCGCGCGCCGGGACAGAATCCGTCCTCCGGGGTCGGATTGGGCCTGGCGATCGTCCGGGAAACCGTCCGCCACCACGGCGGCACGTCGGGCGTCAACAGTGATCTCGGAAAGGAAACCGTTGTCTGGTTTACTCTTCCCCAGGACGATCAGGTCCTCCCATGACCTCGGCAGTCGTCCTCGTCCTATACATTTTCTGCCTGGGTTACATGGTCTACGCCCTTCTCGCCCCGGAGAAATTCTAAACATGAATCTCGCAGGGATGGCCGCGATTCTCGCCGGCGCCGCGGCGGTCTCCGTTCCCTTGGGGCGGTGGATGTCGTCCGTCTTCGACTCGGCCCCAAAACGCTGGTTCCGTTTCGTCGGCGGCCGGCGCGTCCTTGCCGACCAAACGCCCGGCGACTATATCCGTTCGCTGCTGATCTTCAACGCGGTCATGTTCGGAGCCGTCGTCGCGATTCTCGCGCTCCAGGCCTTTCTGCCCGGGAATCCCGACGGCCGCGGCGGGCTGTCGTTTCACATGATCCTTCACATCGCCGCCTCGTTCGTGACCAACACGAATCTCCAGCATTACGCCGGCGAAGCGGTGCTCAGCCCCGCGTCCCAGATCTTCGGTCTGATGGTTCTCCAGTTTCTTTCGGCCTCGACCGGGCTCTGCGCCTTGGCCGCCCTGGCCCGCGGGCTGTCCGGTCGGGCCCGGGTCGGGAATTTTTATTCCGACACCCTTTCGGCTTCGCTCTTTGTCCTCCTTCCCCTCTCCCTGATTACCGGCGTTCTGCTCGCGCTCTCAGGCGTCCCGATGTCGTGGGCGGGAGCGGCCAACGCCCAAACCCTGGAGGGCGGGATTCAAACGATCGTCCGCGGCCCGGTCGCCGCTTTCGAGGCGATCAAGCAGATCGGCTCCAACGGGGGCGGATACTTCGGGCCGAACTCCGCCCATCCGTTCGAAAATCCCGGCCGTTTCTCGAATGTCGTCGAAATGCTGGCGATGCTCGTCGTCCCGATGGCCTGTGTCTGGATGTTCGGCCGGATGACCAGACGCCGGCGGCATGCCGCGGTCCTTTTTGCCGTCATGGCCGCTTTTCTCGTCGCCCATGTCGCCTTGGCCGTCGGCTTCGAGCGGCGGCCGTCGCCGGCTTTCCGGAATCCCGCCGCCGCAGCTTCGGACGTCAACTGGGAAGGCCAGGAGCTCCGCTTCGGGGCCGGAGCCGGACCTTTCTGGTCGGCCCTGACGACGTCTTCGGGCAACGGTTCCGTCAACGGAATGATCGACAGCCATCATCCCGCGACGGTCACGGTGCTTCTGGCCGCGCTGTGGACCAACATCGCCTTCGGCGGTGTCGGGGCCGGGTTGATCAACCTCTTTTTCTACATTGTCGTCGGTGTCTTTATCTGCGGCTTGATGGTCGGCCGGACGCCGGAGTATCTGTCCCGCAAAATCGAGACGGCCGAAATGAAGCTCGCGATTTTCGGCCTCCTGGTCCATCCCGCCCTCATCCTCGGCGGAACCGCGCTTTTTGTCGCCATCCCCCATCTGGCCGGCGTCGTCCCGCCGCTCGATAGTCATTTCTTCACCCGCATCCTCTATGAATTCAGCTCGGCCTCGGCCAACAACGGATCCGGGATGGAAGGATTGAAGGACGGGACCGCGGCCTGGAACCTGACCAGCGCGGCCGTCATGATTCTCGGCCGATACGTGCCGCTGCTTCTGCCGATTCACATCGGCGGACGATTGGCCGCCAAAACGCCCATTCCCGAAACCGTCGGCTCGTTCCGGGTCGATACAGTCCTCTTCGCCTTGATCCTGACCGGAACGATCATTCTTATCGGAGCGCTCCTGTTCATGCCTGTCGCCGTTCTCGGCCCGGTGACCGAGATCCTGGGACGCCGTTAACCATGCGACAACTTAACACCGCCGCAAATCCCGCCGCGCCGAAAGATTCCCGGAAACGGCTCCGGGCGGTTTCCGGATCCCGGCTTTTCGACGCCGGCCAGTTCCGGGCGGCGGCGGCCGAAGCCCTCCGGATGCTGTCGCCGCTCCATATGGTGAGGAATCCGGTCATGTTCGTGACCGAGCTGGGGGCCATGGCGGCGACGATCACCCTTTTCGACCGTTCGTCTTCTCGAACCGGCGGATTCCTCTTCACGATATCTGTCGCGATCATTCTCTGGATAACCGTGTTGTTCGCGAATTTTTCCGAGGCCTTGGCCGAAGCCCGGGGACGGGCTCAAGCCGAGGGCTTGAAGCGAACCCGACGCTCAACGAATGCTCACCGTCTTACTGCGGGCGGATCAGAGTCCATCCTCTCCGAAGCGCTCCGGCCGGGCGACATGGTCGTCGTCTCGGCCGGCGAAACGATCCCCGGCGACGGGGAAGTCGTGGAAGGCGCCGCGGCCGTGGATGAATCGGCGATCACCGGAGAATCCGCTCCGGTTATCCGCGAAGCCGGGACGGACCGCTCGGGAGTCACCGGAGGGACGCGGGTCCTTTCCGACCGGATCGTGGTCCGGATCACGGCCGGTCCGGGAGAATCGTTCCTCGACCGCATGATCGGCCTCGTCGAAGGCGCAACCAGGCAGAAAACGCCCAACGAGCTGGCCTTGACCGTGACCCTCGCCGGACTCACCCTGGTCTTTCTCCTTGTGACGGGCTCCCTCGAACCCATTGGACGGGCGTTTGGGATTGCCATCCCGATTCCGATTCTCGTCTCCCTCCTCGTGTGCCTCATCCCGACGACCATCGGCGCACTGTTGCCGGCGATCGGCTTGGCCGGATTGGACCGGGCGATGGCCGCCAACGTCATGGCCAAAAGCGGGAAGGCCGTCGAACTGGCGGGAGATATCGACACCCTTCTCCTGGACAAAACCGGGACGATCACGATCGGAGACCGCCAGGCGGCCGAGTTCGTCCCTTTGCCCAGCCTCGGGAAAGACACTCTCATTGAAGCCGCGATCCTGGCGTCCCTCGGCGACCCGACGCCCGAGGGCCGTTCGATTCTCCGGCTGGGCTGCCAGATCCTCAACAAGACGGCCCCCGGGCTTCCCGAAGGCTCGACTATTCTCCCTTTCAGCGCCCATCTTCGGTTATCCGGTCTGGACCTGTCCGACGGCTCCTCCTTCCGGAAAGGAGCCGTCGACGCCATCGAGGCCGACGTCAAGCGCCGCGGCGGCGGTGTGCCGGCGTCCCTCCGGGACGCGGTGAGCGAAATCGCCCGGAACGGCCGGACGCCGATCGTCGTCTCCAACGGGGCGGAGATCCTCGGCGCCGTCTCCCTGGCCGACGTGGTGAAACCGGGGATTCGGGACCGTTTTCTGCGCCTCCGGGCGATGGGTTTGCGGGTCATCATGGTGACCGGCGACAATCCCTTGACCGCGGCGGCGATCGCCGACGAGGCGGGAGTCGACGGATATTTGGCCGAAGCCAAACCGGAAGACAAGCTGGACTTGATCCGCCGCGAGCAGAGCGCCGGGCACCTGGTTTCGATGATGGGCGACGGGACAAATGACGCGCCGGCCCTGGCCCAAGCCGATATCGGATTGGCCATGAATTCGGGGACCCAGGCGGCCAAGGAAGCCGGCAACATGGTCGACCTCGACAACGATCCGACCAAACTCGTCGAAGTCATCGAGATCGGCAAGCAGCTTCTCATCACCCGCGGGGCTCTGACGACGTTTTCCGTGTCTAACGACGTCGCCAAGTATTTCGCCATTATCCCGGCGATCTTCCGGCTGGCCTTGCCGGAGCTTGGCGTCCTCAACGTCATGCGCCTGGACTCGGCGCAGAGCGCCGTCCTCTCCGCGCTGATCTTCAATGCCCTGGTCATCCCCGCCCTGATTCCCCTGGCTCTCCGGGGAGTGCGCTACCGGCCCAGCGGGGGGACGTCCCTGCTGAAGCGAAACCTGCTGGTTTACGGACTGGGGGGCCTGGTCGCCCCGTTCATCGGAATCAAGCTGATCGATGCAACGATCGCGGCGCTGGGGATTTTTTAGAGGATCCGATGGATAAAAAGAGAGTTCCGGAATTCCTCGGGAACGCGGCTTGCGCCCTGCGCCTGGTCGTATTTTCGATGCTTGCCCTGGGCGGCTTGTATACAGCCTCGCTCTGGATCTTCGCGAACGCCGCCGTCCCGTTTTCCGCCCAAGGATCTCTTCTTCGAAAGGCCGACGGCAAAGTCATAGGCAGCCGGTTGATCGCCCAGAATTTTTCGCGGCCCGGATATATATGGCCCCGGCCTTCGGCCGTCGATTTCGACGCCGCGGCGGCCGGCGGAAGCAATCTGCCTCCGTCAGACCCTGGATTGATGCGCCGGATTCAAGAGCGGATATCGGCCCTGGGCGGAACCGCGGAGAATCCCGTGCCGGTGGAACTTCTCGCCGCGTCCGGAAGCGGCTTGGACCCTCATCTCTCAATTGAAGCGGTCGTCTATCAATCGAACCGCGTCGCCGCGGCCCGCGGCCGCGATCCGGCAATCCTCCGCCGCTGGATCGCCGATTGGATTCAAGCTCGAAAACCGGCGCGGAGCGCCTCTTTCGTCAATGTCCTCGAGCTCAATATCGCCCTGGATGAGATCTTCGGCCCCCCTCCGGCCGCGGCCGTCAAACGGAGCAAGGAGAAACCCGAATGAACGACAATCGCCCCAACAGCTTCCTTCGCCTGATCCGCCGCTCCCGCAGGGGCAAGCTGAAAATCTACCTCGGGTACTGCGCGGGTGTGGGGAAAACCTACCAGATGCTGCTCGAAGGCCGCCGTCTGCGGGAGGAAAACATGGACGTCGTGATCGGCTATGTCGAGCCGCACGGCCGGACCGAGACGATCGCCCTGACGGACGGACTGGAAACGATCCCTCGCCGGAAGGTCTCCTATCGCGGCCTGGACCTGGAGGAAATGGACGTGGACGCGGTCCTGGCCCGCCGTCCCACGATCGCCCTGGTGGACGAGCTCGCCCATACCAACGTGCCGGGAGGCCGGAATGAAAAGCGTTACCAGGACGTCGAGGAACTATTGGAAGCGGGGATCCACGTCATATCGACACTCAATATCCAGCACATGGAGAGCCTCTTCGACACCGTGGAAAAAGCCGTCGGGGTCAAGGTTCGGGAGCGCGTTCCCGATAAAATCGTCCTGGACTCAGACCAGATCGTCAACGTGGACATCACGATCGAGGATTTGCTCAAGCGGTTGAGCGAAGGCCGCATCTATCCCCGCGAGCGGATTTCCTCCGCCTTGGCCTCCTTTTTTCAGGCCGAGAATCTGGAGCAGCTGCGCGAGATGACCCTGCGGGAGCTGGCCGCCCAGATCGATATCCATCGCCGGGACCCGGGCCACGAAGAAACCCGGTCCGGCCTGGACCAGGTTCTGGTCTGTCTCGGCTCGAACGGACCCAACAGCGAAGCCCTGATGCGCTACGGCTCGCGCCTGGCCGGGCGTTTGAATCGCAACTGGTACGCCCTCTATGTCCAGACCCCGCATGAAAATCCGGAGAGAATCGAAGCTAAAACGCAGCGGCGGCTTTCGGACACGCTGACCCTGGCCCGCCGCTTGGGCGGCACCGTCTTCACGTTTAAGGGCGAAGACGTCGTCGAAACCATCCTCCGGTTCTCCCGGGAATACCGGATCGGCCATATCGTCATCGGCCGGCCCCGCCTCTGTACGGGAATCCGCCGGCTGCTCCGAAAACCGAGCATCGCCGAGCGGCTGCTCGCCAACGCAAGGGGCTTTTCCGTCGTGGTCGCAGATAACGACGTCCCCGCAAAGTCCCCGTACGAATCTGGCGCGGCGCCGATCATCCGGGAGTCCATGGAGGATACGCGGCCGGTTTCGCATTCGGCCTTCGAGCAGGCCGTGATCCGGGGCATGATCTGGAAAGAGCCGCTGCCCAAGGAAGACTCCTACCGGAAGCTTTTAAAACATCTCGTCTCCGGCCGGGAGAATATCGATCAAAACCGCGTCTGGGATATCCTGCGGAAACGGGAAGCCCAGGGATCCACATTCCTGGCCGAGGACGTGGCCCTGCCCCATGCCCGGATTTACGACTTGACCGAGCCGATTTTAGGGATCGCGATCGCGGCCAAGGGAATCATCGAGCCCGAGACCGGCAAAAAGGTCCGGATCGTCTTCCTTCTTCTCTCCCCGTCCCAGCCGAACGATATCCATGTCCGGCTGCTGGCCGAGCTGGCCTCAATGGCCCGAAACGAAACGGTCATTAACAATCTCACGGCGGCCAAGGATGAAAAGGAAATCGTGGGTTTAATACGGAGCGCGCTTCTCGGAGAATCCAATCCCGTCTGAACCCGCCGTCGGTTTCAGCGGGAGGTGCGCGGCGGCTTGGTCGACGCTTTTTTCGCCCCTCCGCCTTTCTGGATCTTTTGGGTCAGCCGGGCCAGCCGTTTTTCGAAATCGGTCCGCTCTTCCGCGGCCGCTTCCAAGGCCAGGGCCAGCCCTTCTTCCGTGATCCGGATGGCTTCCTGAATGTTTTTAGTCTTGTGCTCGTGATACATCGCCAATTCGCGGTAACAAAAGATCCGGTCCGCTCCATGGCCCTCCTGCCAGAGGGCCACCGCCTTATCCCAATCGGCGTCTTTTTTCAGCTGGGCGGTGAGCTTGCGAACGATCGTGACCGCGACTTGGGAAGGAAGCTGTCCGCCCAGGGCCCGTTCGAACATCCGGGTCGAGCGGGCCGCCTCCCCCGCCCCGGCGAAGACCTTTCCGACGCCGACCAGGTCCATGGGGTCGGGGCCCGAACCGTCGCCGAGGTCTTCCTCGCAAAAGAGCTTGGCCCCGGAGATGACCAGGCCGAGCAGCGAAAGGATGTCCTCCTGGTTATGGTAGAGGATGGGCTCGATCTGGCTGAAATTTCCCGTCCGGAGGTAGTCGAAATACCGGAACGGGATTTCCGCCCCGGGAATGTCCTCGTCCCGCGGCGCCTCGATGACCTGCTGGGCCAGGTGGAACAACCGGCAGCTTTCGTGCTTGTGCTTCCACAGCGTCCGGGCGGCGAAGAGGAAATCCAGGTGCGGGATTTCGGAAAGCACCAGCGGCTTGCGCTGGAGGATGAACCGCGTTTCGAGCAGCGGCAGGTCGAAGGCCTTGCCGTTATAGGTCAGGAGCGACTTGAATTTCCGCTCGGCGAACAGGACCGAAAGCTCGTCCAGCATCCGCCCTTCTTCGCTCGGATCGCCGAGGAAATATTGGGCCACGACAAATGACGCCTCGCGGAAATAGCCGAGGCCGACGAGAAACGGGATGGTCCCCGTCCCGCCGGCCAGGCCCGTGGTCTCCAAGTCAAGGAAGACGGTCGTCGAAAGGTCGAGGTCCGCAAAGGCGTCGTCCCGGCTGAGGTAGCGGAGCACCTCGCCGCCGATCGTCAGGGCGTCCTCGATTTTAAGCTTGCCGTAGCGGGCGGCCGGAGGATAGGCGTTTTCGAAGAACTGGAATGGCGGACGCGTCTCGGGTTCGAACGGAACCGGCTTGCGGGCCGCGGGGGCCGGCTTCCCCTCGGTCAGATGGATCAGGCGTTCCAGCTTCTCCTTGGTCGACAAGCCGCCTTCCCTCTGGATCTGCGACCAGGTCGACTCGACGACCGCAGCCGGGCCGCGGGAGCGGGATTCCCGCTCCTTCTTCAGACGTTTCAGCTTTTCGTCGAGATTCATGCCGGCCGGTTTCCTTCTTTCGCCTCATTCCATCATACCGGAAACGTCGCCTTGAAGAAACCCGAAGAATGGCTGCTTG
>Ga0105099_10000717_pt1 | contig 22104 bp, 20 predicted proteins | sample PPLLak3cmMay2015_2_FD_79138 | JGI IMG/M metagenome (GOLD analysis project Ga0105099, IMG submission 79138) | Freshwater sediment microbial communities from Prairie Pothole Lake near Jamestown, North Dakota, USA - PPLs Lake P8 Core (1) Depth... | ecosystem: Environmental > Aquatic > Freshwater >... | reverse complement strand
CTGTGTAGTAATTGGCGTTCGGAGCGCCAATGCCGATTCCTTTCAGCGCGTGGCTTGCAGCATACTGCCTGAATTTTTCACGTGCTTGCGTGCAGAGACGCTCCACTAGATTTTCTGCCGGTTCATGAGGCAGGGTGGGAAGTGTCGTCTCGGCGAGACAAGTTCCGTCATGTTCAACGAAACCGAAGGAAGATGTTGTTCCCCCGATGTCGATTCCAAGTACCACAGATTTTTTTATCATGTTCTGCTCCCGGGGATGGGTGAGGTGCGTGGCCTTCATCGTCCCGTTATTCGGGTCGGAGGGCAGCTCCTTTTCAGGATACATCATAACGGAAGATTCCATTTGTTCAATCGCAGCTAATTTATTCTAGTTGAATCATCCAGATTTCTTGACCTGGGTCATGAGTGGATCTCCTCGTGTGTGGTACAGTCTTTTTAACCAAGAAGGATTACATCTAGCCTTGAGGAAAAGAACCCCTGTTTTCTCAGGCAGTTCTGAGTGAAAGGAGAACACAACTATGGCAAAGACACAGGAAAGTTTTCTCGGTCAGGCATTGGATCTGAAGAGCCTTGTTTCCTATCAGGAAGGATCTGTAGTCAGCAAGACTCTCGTTGATCGGGGTATCGGTACGATTACGCTTTTCTCTTTTGACGCGGGGCAGGGCCTCAGTGAACATACCGCACCTTTTGATGCTTTTGTACAGATTGTTGACGGGGAGGCTGAGGTAACCATTTCCGGAGAAAAACATACGGTAAAAGCGGGTGAGATCATCATCATGCCGGCTGACAAACCTCATGCCTTGCGGTCAGACACACGGTTTACAATGCTTCTGGTGATGATTCGAGCATAATCGCAGACCACAGTTTGAAGGCAGGTTCGCAGGCAGGTTTATGGCGGCAGGAGAGCTAGCTTCAGGCGGAGCCTGGCACCCTGGCGGTGTCAATCTTCGGCTTTGCTTGTGCGGCGTACCAGTGTCGCCTCCGCGCAACCCCTCGATTTATTTGCCCGTTCAAGACAAAGGCGGTGTCCCCTTCATGCAGAGCCGCCCGGCCAGATCATCGATAAACTGCCGAGCGGAACGTCCGGAGCGCTGCCCCTTGAACAGGGCCCAGCGGAGGGCTTCGCTCCGTAGCTCCCCCCGGCTGATATCGAGCCGCAGTCGCTCGGCGTAGTGCTCGACAATGGCGAGGTAGATATCCTGGGAGAATGAGTAAAAACTGAGCGTAAGACCAAAGCGGTCTGCCAGGGAGAGTTTTTCCGAGATAGCTTCCTCGGGATGGATCTCTTTGCCGAGATTGTCGTTCATCGGTTCCGGCATAAGGTGACGCCGGTTGGAGGTCGCGTAGAGCAGGACATTTTCCGGTCTGGCTTCGATGCTCCCTTCCAGAATCGCCTTTAACTCCCGGTAAGAGGCTTCACCTTCCTCAAAGGAAAGGTCATCACAGAACAGAATGAACCGCCAGGGTGTTCCCCTGACCAGGCGCAGGATATCTGAAATATGGAGGAGGTCGCCCTTTTGCACCTCGATGATCCGCAGTCCTTTCGGAGAGAATGGCTTGAGGAGGCCCTTTATGCAGGAAGATTTCCCCGTGCCGCGCTCACCCCATAAAAGGACGTTGTTTGCGGGGTAGCCTGCCACGAACTGGGCCGTGTTCCTGACAATCTCGTCCCGTGCACCGTCAACTCCCACCAGGTCGTTCAAGTCGAACATGTGGGGGTGCTCTATGGGTTGAAGAAAACCTTTTCCCATGCGCTTTTCCCAGCGGAAAGCGATATGTTGCTCAAAGAGCGACGAATCGGTGCTGATCGGCAGGGTTGTCAATTCCAGAAAAGCCTCAAAACGGTCGAGGAGCCGGTCTACCTTGTTGATAATTTCATACCAGTTTTTTGTTTCGTCACTTTTCATTAGTACCTGTCTCTTGTTTCAGATTCGTGATTGGATCTGTTTGAATTCGGTTGAGTCGCTGTTGCGTGCTGCTTCGCATCCATGCCTAGCTGTCCCGGATTCACCTTTCCTTCAGGGAGCATTCGCGTTCCCAAGCCAGGTAGCCATCATCGCGAATATTCCAGAACGACTCGATTCGTTCAGTATACCAGCTAATGCCGTCGCATTCCTTCTCGATCTGGCTGAGATACTCCCCGGAGATCAGTCCTTGCGAATGGAGAAAACGATAGAATTCCCTCACTCCGCTCAAGTGCCCTTCCAACACTTCGGCCTTTGGCTCCAAGGTGGAAACGATATACCATGTTGCCGCAAAGGTGCGGACATCCCCCTCTTTTTCCTGGAAAAGATTCCGGCTCCGCGCCGAGACCAGATAGTCGCGAAGATAATAATCTGCTCCGTGAGCCATGGTTCCTGCATCGAGGGGAGGCACGCCGTTCCGAAGGAGATGCTGGTGAAAATCTTTCAGGAGTTTTCGGCAGAGATCGTCAACGCGTAGTTCGTCTTCCAGGGAGCCGATGGTAAAATCGTTTCTATTGAATTGTTTCAAAATACTATCTCCTCGCACTATATCATGTAGCGGGTCTGTGGGTTACCTTTGCAGGCGTGGATCGAGGGCGTCCCGAATGCCTTCTCCGAGCAGGTTGTACGCCAGAACGGTGACCAGGATGGCAACTCCCGGGAAGAGCGAGAGCCACCAGGCAAATTCCAGGTAATCCTTGCCGGAGGTGAGGATGTTGCCCCAGCTAGGAGTAGGGGGCTGGACTCCGATGCCGAGAAATGAGAGGGCCGATTCGGTGAGGATGGCTCCTGCTACTCCCAGCGTTGCGGCAACAAACACCGGTGCTGCGGCGTTCGGCAGGATGTGCCGGAAGATGATCCTGCTGTTTGAGGCACCAATGGACCGTGCAGCGGTAATATAGTCCCGCTCCTTGATGGAGAGAACCTCGGCCCTTACCAGCCTGGCCACTCCCATCCAGCCGGTAACGCCGATAATCAGCATGATATACCAGATGGACGGCTCAAGCAGCGCAATAACGGCAAGAATCAGGAAAAAGGTGGGGAAACAGAGCATGATGTCGACGACACGCATCAGGATGGCGTCCACCCAGCCTCCGTAGTAACCTGAGAGCAGGCCGACCACGGTTCCTATGGTAATGGCAATCCCGACTGCCACAAATCCGACCTTGAGTGATATCCTGGCTCCGTAGATCACCCGCGTGAGGACGTCTCGACCCAGTTCGTCGGTGCCCATCCAATGCGTTGCCGAAGGTGGCAGAAGAACGTGGTAGGCATCAATTGTCGTTGGGTCGCAGGGGGTAATGAGTGGTGCCAGGAGGGAGAGGAGGAAGAGGCCTATGACAATACAGGCGCCTGCCATGGCGAAACGGTTGCGACGAAAACGCTGCCAGAAGACCGTATAGAAATAGGAGGTTTTAAATGACATGGCTTGGTTCCTTAAGCTCGCCCGTGGCGGATGCGCGGATCTGCAAAAGAATAACAGATATCAGCAAGGAGATTTCCGATAAGGGTGAGAAATGCGCCGATTACCAGGATGCCCATGACAAGGGGGTAATCCCGGGACATGACCCCAGTGTAGAAGAGCTGGCCCATGCCAGGAATGGCGAAGATCGTCTCAAAGATGACGCTGCCGCCGATGAGTCCCGGCAGGGAAAAGCCGAGCAGGGTAACGACCGGCAGCAGTGCGTTTCTAAGAGCATGCCGGTAGATCACAACTCTCTCGGAAAGGCCCTTGGCCCGTGCCGTGGTGATATAGTCCTGGCGGATTACCTCAAGCATGGTGGAGCGCATGTAGCGTGACAGTCCGGCCAGACTGCCGAAGGTGGCAATGCCCACCGGCAGGATCAGGTGTTTTGCCAGATCCCAGAACCATGCAACCGGACCAAGGAGTTCGCTTCCCAGCGAATGGAGACCAGAGATCGGGAGCCAGGCAAGTTTCACTCCGAAGAAATACATCAGGAGGAGCGCCAGCCAGAAGGTTGGGATTGCGAACCCGAGGAAGACGAAGACGGTGATGCCTTTATCCAGGAGGGTATCCCGGCGCACCGCGGCCAGTATTCCAATCGGGATAGCAAGGCCGAACTCCAGGACCAGGGCGATGATGTTGAGGCTGAGAGTAATTGGAATCCGTTCGACGATCTTGTCGGTAACCCGGCGGTTATCAGGTGCGAAGGACCGACCGAAGTCGAGGTGGGCCATGCGTCCGAGCCAGGTGACATACTGGACGTGGAGCGGCTTGTCGAGTCCGTAGAATTCCCGCATCTTCTGGCGAGCCTCGGCTGAAACCTTGGGGTTCATGGCGGTCTGCATGTCGACCGGCTCGCCGGGTGCCAGATGGATCACCGCAAAGGTGATCAGGGTGATCCCGAACAGGAGCGGTATCAGCATCAATAGTCGTTTTATGAGATAGGTTAGCATGGTTGTCAGTGGTTCTTGGTTCGAAGTTCATGGCGAGAAGATATTGCTTCCCGTTCTTAAGTTTTTGGTCTAAGGATTTCCATCATCACATTCTACAGTAAAAATTGCATTTGATATGTAGGGGCACCCCCCTGTGGGTGCCCTTTTTGGTGGGCAGGCACAGGGGCCTGCCCCTACTGACGCCTAATACACCTGCTCCGCCTTCGGCACATACCAGTGAATGAAGTTATAGGTGATTCCGGCAGGCGCCGGCTTGATGCCATGGAAGCGGGCACTGACCACCGGCAGGGCATCAGGAACGTAGAGGAAGGTGTAAGGCTGCTCTTCCGCCAGGATTTCCTGAATGCGGAAATAACATTCCCGTCGCTGGTTACGATTGAATGTTGTTCGACCCTTTTCGATTAGGGAATCTATCTCCGGGTTCTTGAATCCGATGAAATTCAGTTCCTTGGGACCGGTTTTACTGGAGTGCCAGACATCGTAGAGATCGGGATCGGGGGTAATTGTCCAGCCGAGAATGACGGCCTCGAAATTCCCCGGATCGATAAACTGGCTGAGAAAGGATGCCCATTCCACAACCCGGATCTTAACCTCTATTCCCACATCCTTGAGCCGCTGCTGAATGATCTGGGCTGCCTTCAAACGCTCGCTATTCCCCTGGTTGGTCAGAATCGTGAACTGGAAGGGCCGCCCGTCCTTTACCAGGGTTCCCGCACTGTTCCGATCCTTCCATCCTGCTTCGGCAAGTAGCTGCCGGGCTTTTGAAGGATTATAACCGAAATCCCTGACATTCGCTGAATAGGCCCAGGTTCCCGGTTTGTAAGGCCCATGGGCAATCTGCCCCATTCCCAGAAGGACGCCCTGGATGATCTCTTCCTTGTTGATTGCCGAGGTGAGGGCCTGTCGAACCCTTTTGTCCTTGAATAGCGGGTGTCTGAGATTGTATCCCAGATAAACGTAGGACGATGCCGGATAGCGGTATTTCTGAAAACGTTCCTTGAATTCGGGGGAGTCGGTCTGGCGCCGGTACTGGACCGGAGTAAGGGACATCATGTCCAGTCCTCCCGACTTCAATTCCATATACATGGTGGAGCTGTCCGGGATGATCCGGTAGACGTAGCGGTCGATATGGGGCCGGCCTTCGAAATAACCGTGGAAAGATTGGAGGACAATCTTCTGTCCGGCGACCCACTCTTTCAATCGGTAGGGGCCCGTTCCCACCGGGGAGCGGGAGAGGGGGCTTTTGGTGATATCCTTTCCCTCCAGAAGGTGAGCCGGAAGGATTGCCATGCCCCAGGACGGCAGCGCAGGTGCGAAAGGTTTCTCGTAGGTCACCCGGAAGGTGTACGGGTCGGGTGCTTCGGCTTTCTTTACCTGTTTGAAATCCTCGGCATAGGCCGTCGGGGTCTTTGGGTCGATGGTGACCCGGTAGGTGTAGAGAACATCCCGTGAGGTGAAGTCGGCACCGTCATGCCATTGTACGCCTTTGCGGAGATGAAAGGTAATCATGAGGCCGTTGCCGGACACCTCCCACGACTCGGCAAGGTCACCCACCAGATTCAACTCCTTGTCGTACTTGAGAAGGCCGTTGTAGATGAGGCCGGCAACATCATGGGAGGCACTGTCGGCGGAAAGAATTGGGATGAGGTTCGATGGCTCGCCAATAGTACCGTCAACCAGGCTGTCGCCATAGGCGGGTATATCCGCCCCTCTGGCCGGAACGGGACTCTGCCGCGGGCTGCTGTCGCAGGAGGCGAGAAGGACTGCGGTAATGAGAAGAAGAAAAGCAACGAACTTCCCTTTCATTGCGGACCTTTTGCTTTCCTGAGCGCGTTCAGTTTTTTTGCCACGCCTTTGTTTTCCGGATCGACCTTTAACACCTTCTGGTAGAACAGCTTCGCACGGGGGTAGTCGCCCTTCGCTTCATAGACATCCGCAAGGTGCTCGAGAATGGTGGGGTCGTTATCCGCCTGCTTTACGGCTTTCTCAAGATTGGCGATTGCTTCATCATAGCGTTTTAACTTGAAGTACGCCCAACCGAGACTGTCACGGATGAACCCGTCATCAGGCCGAAGCTCGACAGCCTTTTTCAGGAGGCGTAATGCCTCCTCCAGGTTTGTGCCCATTTCTGCGTAGGTATAGCCGAGGTAGTTGAGGGCCTGGGCGTCGTCCGGGTTGAAGCTGATAACTTTTTTCAAGCGGCTGATGGATGCTTCCTTGTTACCGATCTTGTCGTAAAGGACAGCGATGCGGAATTGGATGGCAGTGTTGTCGGCAAACTTTTTCTCCACTGCGGTCAGGACTTTCAGCCCTTCGGACGGTTGATCAAGTGATTCGTAAATGCCGGAAAGGTAAAGATAGAGTTCGGGCTTTCCCTGGTTTTTGGCAATGGCGTCCTTCAACAGTGAGATCGCTCGTTCTGGCTCGCCCTTTTCCTTGTAAAGGAAGGCAATCTGGCCCAGTGCGTCAAAATAGAGCGCGGAGGAAACTGCGATTTTTCCGAACTCTTCGATGGACTTGTCGTACTCTTTCTTTTCCGCATAACAGGTTGCCAGGTACAGTCGGATCGGGTCCGCCTCGGGATTCTGGGCAAGGATTGCTGAAAACTCCTGGATTGCTTCGTCGTATTTTTCCAGCTCCAGATAGATCAGTCCTATCTTGCGCCGTACCTCCTGTCCCTCGATCCCTTCGAAGGACAGGGTTTTCAGAAGTGTAAGAGCGTCTTCAAGGCGCTGCTGCTGAATATATAGTTGGACGAGGTGCTGCGCCACGTTCTGATTCAAGGGGTTGAGGGTGAGGACTTCCTGAAAAATCCCGGCAGCCTCGTCATAGCGGCTGGTATTTTCCAGAGAGAGTCCCAGATCAATCAACGCCTGCTCGAAATCCGGTTTCAGCTCGAGAGCTTTGCGATAGTAGGTGGTTGCGTCACGGTAAAGTTTCATCCGTTCGTAGGATTTGCCAAGGTAGTAGTAGCCGAGTGCCGAATCGGGAGATTTCTTCAAAAGGTTTTTCAAGACCTTGACCGCTTCTTCGTACTCGTATACCTTGAGGTACGATACCGCCAGATTGATAACCGCGTCTTCCTTGTCAGGATCCAGTTCCTGCGCCTTGACGAAATGAGGTATTGCCTCCTGGTCTTTTCCGGTTGCCGCCAGTATCATGCCGAGGAGCATATGGGCGCGACGAAATTTCGGGTCGAACTGGATGGCCGTTTCGCAGGCATCGATGGCTTCTTGAGGGTTGTTCAGCTTCAGGTAGGCTTCCGCTACCTTTGTGTGGAGAAATGGTGATTTGGGATCCTCCGCAAGTGCTTCCCGCAACAGAATGAGTGCGCCTTCGGGGTCTCCTTCCAGGATGCGTAATCGTGAGAGGGAATAGACATACAGGCCGCGGGATTCTTTCTTGGTTTCAATCATCCGGGGGGGCGGGTCGGCGGTGAGTTCTGTCGTCACCATTTGATTGAGGGAACACGCCGGAAGAAACAACAGTATGAGGGTGGCACTGGCTACAATAGTTTTCATTAGGGTTTTCCGGCGAAAATAACCAGACGCTCGTGAGTGGTTCGCGGGGTGTAATAACCTGTCCACATGTGTTCCCTGGTTCGTTAAGGTTAATGCTGCAATACGTATCAAAGCTATAGAAGATTGCTGAAAAAGACAAGTGGAATGCCGTGATTCATTACTGACTTATTCTTACTCCTACTAGGAATCCAATGTACTTGTTGGGGGGGGATTGTGCATTGAATGTTCGTCACCGGCGCCGATGTGGGGCGGAGACATGTCATGTGCAAAAAATAGGGTAGACTTATAGATGTCACGGTCTCCGATTTTGTATGGAATTATAGAAAAAAGCTATCATAAAACAGTAGGAGCGTCAAATGAATATCCCAGTATTTTCGTTGCGGATAGTCATTGGTGCGTTCAGGGATATTTTCCATGGAATCCAGACACCTTGAGGCTTTGCTCGATCCCGGTGCATACGATGAGCCGACCGCTTCGGTTGGTCTCATACAGACCCATGTATCGTTCCTCTTTCTCACAGATAAGTTTGTGTACAAAATAAAAAAACCGGTAGATTTCGGATTTCTCAATTTTGTCACTCTGGACCGTCGGCGCTTTTACTGCGAGGAAGAGGTGCGCCTCAATCGACGGCTTTGCCCCGACATGTACCTGGGTGTAGTGGAGGTCCGGGAATCTCCCGCGGGTGCCTGCTTGTACGGCCAGGGAGCGGTAATCGATTATGCGGTCAAGATGAAGCGACTCCCTGCCGAACGGATGCTTGACAGGTTGCTTGAGCAAAACTCGGTGGGTGCAGAAGATATCCGCGGGATCGCCCGGGCCATTGGCGAATTCCACCTCAGTGCCGAGCGGAGCAAAGAAATCGATACCTATGGAAGTCTCGAGCTGATCAGTCGGAACTGGACGGAAAATTTTCTCCAGATGGAACCTTTCCTCTCCCGTGCCCTGACTGACGACGATCTGCACGTTATCCGCGAGTGGGTTGAGCGTTTTATGGCGGAGCATGGGGACCTGTTCGCCGCAAGAGTTGCCGGTGGTTTTATTCGGGATTGCGACGGGGATATCCATTGCGAAAATATTTGTCTGGCCGACCAGGTGTATATTTTCGATTGCATCGAATTCAATGCCCGTTTCCGCTTTTCCGATACCGCCGCCGATGTGGCTTTTCTTCTCATGGACCTGGAATACCGCGGCAGACGCGATTTTGCGGAAGTCCTCCTCGCGGAATATTGTGCTGTTACCGGTGACAGCGGTATAGTGGAGGTGCTTGATTTTTATCGCGTCTACCGGGCTTTTGTTCGAGGCAAGGTGGAGAGCTTCCGTCTCGACGATCCTCAGATTAATGACCGGGAAAAGGAACTGGCACGGAAGAGCGCGCGCCGACATTTTCGTCTGGCCCGGGGCCTCATCCGCCGCCGCAGCCTCACTCCATGCCTGGTAGTGTTCAGCGGGCTGATGGGCGCGGGCAAGAGCACCCTTGCCCGGGAGCTTTCCTTCGAACTCGGGCTCGAGTTGTTCTGTTCCGATATGCTGAGAAAGGAACTGGCCGGCCTGTCGAAAACAACTCACTGCCGTGATGGGTACAACCAGGGGATCTACTCCCTCGAGTTTACCGAGAATACCTATCGGGAAATGTTCAAGAGGGCGGAAGAAGCGCTGAAGCGCGGGCGTGCTGTCATCCTGGATGCTTCTTTTTCTCGCAGCGCCGACCGTGCCGAGGCAGCCGCCCTTGCCCGGCGGATGGGGGTGCGGTTCAAACTCTTCCATGCCCTATGTCCTGATGATGTCACCAGGGAAAGGCTTGAAGTTCGGGTGGATGACGCCAGAGAGGTTTCCGACGGGCGATGGGAGCTCTTTTCCCGGCAAAAGATCGATTTTGAGCCCTTTCTGTCACCACGTGAAAACTGGCAGGAGATTGATACAGCCGTGCCGGTGGAAGAAAGCCTTGTCCGGATCGTGCGTAGTGTGGAGGGTCATGTAGCATGACGAAGAAAGGAAACCCCGTCTGGAGGAAGGCAGCAGGGCGCTACCCGGACGTGTCGGAGATTGATGACTACACGCGAGAGATAGCAACGGCGAGCAAGATCCAGCAATCGCTGCTGCCTGATGTTCCTCCCGACATGCGGGGAGTACGTATGGCATGCCGTTCAATTCCTGCTCACGTTGTCGGGGGGGACTACTTCGATTTCTTCCGCTGGGATGAATCGAGCCTCGATCTGGTTATTGCTGATGTGTCCGGACACAACCTGGGGTCGGCCCTGATAATGGTGGAGACGCGCAGCGTTCTCCGGGCCCATGCCTTTCGTTCCGGCAACGCCGGAGATGCGCTAGCAGTTCTCAACGAGTTGCTGTATGACGACCTGACCCGGGCAGAACTTTTTATCAGCATGTTTTATGCGAAATTCAGCGCCGAAACACGATTGCTCACTTATGCTAACGGTGGGCATAATCCGCCGCTGCTTCTGCGTTGTGGCCAGCAGGGGTACCGCGGGCTCGATGCCGACGGTATGGTTCTGGGGGTGCTGAAAGGTGTGGAGTTTGAGGAAAAAAACATCTTTCTCAGGGAAGGTGATGTCCTGACTTTTTACACCGACGGTATTACGGAATCCCAAAACGACTCCGGAGAACTGTTCGGGGCCGAAAGATTATACCAGGCCCTCTATGCTTACCGGGGGACTCCGCCGGAAGCGATTATCGAGGGAGTGCTCAAGCATGTTCACGATTTCAGCGGGCACAAGGCCCTGCAGGATGACATTTCACTAGTGGTAATGAAGATAGACTGAGGAACCGCGCAGGACGGTCTTCGGCACTCCTGCGCGGCTGCAGGAATGATGAGGGGGAGATTTTTATGAGACTTGAGGTGACGGCAGACAAGGGGGTGAGCATACTCCGGTTCATGGGTGACAGACTGGACGCCCACAATTCTGACGACTTGAAGGCAAAGATAAAAGAGCTTTTCGCAGGGGGCGCAAAGAGTGTGCTGGTAGACCTGACAGAAGTACGGTTCATCGACAGTTCGGGGCTTGGCGCGCTGGTCTCGGGATTCAAGAATGCGACCAATTACAAAGGAAGTCTTGCATTGACCGGTTTTCAGGATCAGGTCCGTTCCATGTTCGAGCTGACTCGTCTCAATCGGGTCTTCGATATCTATGCCTCCGTGCAGGAGGCGCTGGCGGCCCTGTCCGGGAAATGAAGAGGGGGATCTGATCCCTGTAGTGAGGCTACGGTGAGGCAGTGATGGGAAAGAAAGTGCTGAAACTTGACCTGAAGGTTCCCAACCAGACCCGCTACCTGGAGCTGGTTGGCCGGATCGGGGAAGATCTGGCGCGGGAGCTGAAAAAGGAGGGTGAGGAGAAAAAAACCCTTGCCCAGCACCTGAACGTGGTGTTGACGGAAGCAATGGCAAATGCCATCCGGCATGCCCACGAGGATGATCCGGACAAGACCGTCCATATTGTCATCTCCCTTTCCGATGAGGAACTCATGATTCGGGTCTATGATCATGGACCGGGATTTGATTTTGATTCAGCCTGTGCCCACGAACCGGAAAAACTGGAAGAACATGGCCGGGGGATCTACATCATCAGATCTCTCATGGATACTGTCGTCTATCGCCGGACGCGGGACTATAATGTTCTGGAAATGTGGAAGAAGCTACGCTAGGATTTTCATAGAGCAGGGGCAATTCACGAATTGCCCTTCTTGCGAGTCTTTGATTCCGTGCCGGTCTTCGAACCTCTCTTGTAGGAGACCACGATCATCGTTGTGCCGATCAGAAAGAGCGGGATGCTCAGCAGTTGGCCCATGGTGAAAGAACCGAAGAGAAAGCCGAGTTGCTGGTCAGGTTCGCGGAAGAATTCAACAATGGGGCGGAATAGCCCGTATAACGCGAGAAATACCCAGAGAACCACTCCGGTGGGCGCCTTGGAACGGCGTACCAGCCAGAGAATGAAAAACAGCACCGGCCCTTCGAGGATTGCCTCGTAGAGCTGGGATGGGTGGCGCGGCAGGGGTCCGCCGGTGGGGAAAACAACTCCCCAGGCTACGTCGGTGACCCGTCCGTACAGTTCGCCGTTGATGAAGTTGCCGAGCCTCCCGAGGCCAAGCCCGATCGGGGCGGCCGGCGTGATCAGGTCGGCAATCTGGAAGAAGCCGATTTTCTTCTTGCGGGAGTAATACAGCGCGGCGATTACAACGCCTATCAGCCCGCCATGGAACGACATTCCCCCTTCCCATACGGCAAACACCCTGAAAGGGTTGGCAAAATAGTACGAAACATTGTAAAAGAGTGCGTAGCCGATGCGGGCTCCGACAATCAGGCCGACGGCCATGGCAAAGATCAGATCGGCTATGTCGTCTTTGGTGAGGGGCAGTTTCTTTCGTTTTGCATCGGAAACGGCGATCAGGTACGCGGCGAGGAAGCCGAGGATGTACATGAGGCCGTACCAGCGGACTTCCAAGGTGCCGATCTTGAAAATATACGGTTTGATTTCGGGGAATTGCATGAAGTGTCCCTTCAGTCCTGCTGCCGGAATGAATGCTGAAATTTTCCTGGGAACCTGTCGGACTTAGGGTAAGTCCGACAGATTCCTATACATAGCAGTAAAAGCGGTTGCCGTCAATCGTGCCAACCGAAGTAAGGGCTGACCCATGGGTTTGGGTCCGGCACGAACAATTTCCAATGAAGAATCGAGGAGAGAAGAGCGAATGAGTGCTGACGACAAAAAAGTCATCTACACGATGATGGGTGTAAGTAAATTTTATGACAAAAAACAGGTCCTGAAGGATATCTCGCTTTCGTATTTTTACGGCGCCAAAATCGGCGTGCTGGGTCTGAACGGCTCGGGTAAGAGTTCCTTGCTGCGTATTTTGGCGGGTGTGGACAACGATTTTATCGGCAAGACCATCCTTTCTGCCGGCCTGACGGTTGGTTTCCTGGAGCAGGAGCCAAAGCTCGATCCGGACAAGACGGTGCGTGAGGTTGTTGAGGAAGCGGTGCAGGGAACGGTTGACCTGATGAACGAATTCAACCAGATCAACGAACGCTTTGCCGAGCCGATGTCCGACGATGAAATGGCAGCGCTGTGTGATCGTCAGGCCGCAGTGCAGGAAAAGCTCGACACACTGGATGCCTGGGACCTGGATTCCCGGTTGGAGATGGCCATGGACGCACTGCGCTGTCCGCCGCCGGAGACCAAGACCGCCACGCTGTCGGGTGGCGAGAAGCGTCGGGTCGCTCTGTGCCGACTACTCCTTCAGCAGCCGGACATCCTGCTCCTCGACGAGCCCACCAACCACTTGGACGCCGAATCGGTGGCCTGGCTGGAGCATCACCTGCAGCGCTACCCCGGCACCATCATCGCCGTGACCCATGATCGCTACTTCCTGGACAACGTGGCCGGCTGGATTCTGGAGCTGGATCGGGGAGAAGGAATCCCCTGGAAGGGCAACTACTCCTCCTGGCTTGATCAGAAGCAGGAAAAGCTGCGTCAGGAGGAAAAGAGCGAGAGCGAGCGGCGCAAGACCCTGCAGCGCGAGCTGGAATGGATCCGCATGTCTCCTAAAGGCCGCCACGCCAAGGGCCGTGCGCGGATCACCTCCTACGAGGATCTGCTGGGGCAGGAGGGCGAAAAGCGGGCCAAGGATCTGGAGATCTATATCCCGCCCGGACCGCGGCTTGGCAAGACCGTAGTCGAGGTGCAAGGGGTAAGCAAGGCCTATGGTGACCAGCTGTTGGTGGAGGAGATGTCCTTCAACCTGCCGCCGGGCGGCATCGTCGGAATTATCGGCCCCAACGGCGCCGGCAAGACCACCCTGTTCCGGATGATCACCGGCCAGGAACAGCCCGACAGTGGCACCATCCGGGTCGGCGAGACCGTTACGCTGGCCTATGTCGACCAGAGCCGCGATGCCCTTGATCCGGAAAAGAGCGTCTGGGAGGTCATCACCGATGGCCAGGAAATCCTGCAGCTCGGCAAACAGCAGGTCAACTCCCGGGCCTATGTCTCGCGCTTCAACCTTTCCGGCGCCGACCAGCAGAAAAAGGTCGGCACGTTGTCCGGTGGTGAGCGCAACCGGGTCCACCTGGCCCGGATGCTGAAAGAAGGGGCCAACGTCCTGCTCCTGGACGAACCGACCAACGACCTGGACGTGAACACCATGCGGGCCCTGGAAGAGGCGCTGGAAAACTTCGGTGGCTGTGCCGTGGTCATCAGCCATGACCGCTGGTTCCTGGATCGCATTGCCACCCATATCCTTGCCTTCGAAGGGGACAGTAAGGTGGTCTGGTTCGAGGGGAACTACTCCGAATACGAAGAGGACCGGAAAAAGCGGCTCGGCGCTGCGGCTGATCAGCCGCACCGGATCAAGTATCGGCAGTTGACGAGATAGGGATTTATCCGTACTCGCAACAAAAAAGCGACACTTTCGGGTGTCGTTTTTTTGTTGCGTGATATACGTTGATTTTTCGCAGTCGCTTTACAAAGGTCTTCCTCCACGAGGGAGAGGGATTGGTTGTCTCTGGGGTTGGACCAAGTCAAGCTGCTTGCAATGCTGCAAAGTTGGGAGGATGGTAAAAGAAGCGAAGAAAAAAGATGTCAGGTGTTTCGAGACCTTCTTTGGTATAATTGTCTTTGCAGAATAGATGGGATAGATGGGGATATTCTTGCTCAAGTTTTAACGAACGCATGGACTGTACGTGCAATTAAACGAGAATGTCCCCTGTATACCGAAGAGAAATTTCCCTTAGCAGAAGAGTGGGTCAGTGTCAATTTGCCAACCTCGAAACACAATTACCCTGCCAGCCTGAACTGCCCGATCAGCAACTGAAGTTCTTCGGCGAGCTTTGCCAATTGCTCCGCAGAACAGGAGGATTCCTGGGCACCTTTGGCCGTATCTTGCACCACCTGGGTAATTTGCATGATATTATTCGTGATCTCCGACGTTGTTGCGGTCTGCTGCTCTGCGGCGGTGGCCATCTGGCTGACCTGGATGCTGACGGCATTGATCCTGTCCTGAATTTCTTTCAGGGCATCACCCGACTTGGCCGCCTCGCTGCTTCCGGATTCGACCTCCCTGACACTTTGTTCCATGGTGAGGACTACCTCTTTGGTTTCACTCTGAATCGCTTTGATCATATCACCAATTTCTCGGGTTGCCTTCGTAGTTCTCTCCGAGAGGGCGCGGACCTCATCAGCCACAACGGCGAACCCTCTCCCGTGATCTCCTGCGCGGGCCGCTTCGATGGCGGCATTGAGGGCGAGCAGGTTTGTCTGGTCGGCAATATCCTCGATGGTCCCGATTATCTGTCCTATCTGGTCACTTCGTCTCCCCAGGTTCCCGACAGCCATGGAGGACTCCTTAACCTTTTCGGCGATCTGAATCATTGCCGTAATGGTCTCGTCAACGACCGGAATTTCCGGGGACGTTCTTGCTTTGGAATTTCCGGGGACGTTCTTGCTTTAGTGCGTTAGATTGGTTGAATTAATAATTGCTAAATGATATATGTGGCCAATGCCACGACAACCTCGACTCGACATACCAGGCTTACTGCAACATGTTATCGTTCGTGGGATCGAACGAACTGAAATATTTCTCGACGATGATGATCGTAGACGTTTTGTTGACAGGTTTGACCGGTTGCTGGTTGATTCTAAAACCGATTGCTACGCATGGGCGTTGATTCCGAACCATTTCCATTTACTGTTGCGGTGTAACCAATTGGAGCTTTCCCGCTTCATGCGTCGCATCCTTACTGGACATGCGGTTTATTTCAATCTCCGGCATAACCGATCCGGTCATCTGTTTCAGAACCGCTACAAGTCCATCGTCTGCGAAGAAGAATCATATCTTCTGGAATTGATTCGCTACATTCATCTCAATCCTCTACGTGCCGGCTTAGTGTCAGGATTGGAAGAGTTGGAGTGCTACCCTTGGTGCGGCCATTCTGCAATTCTCGGCAATAGGTATATGTCAGGTCAATCTGTCGAAAAAGTCCTGGTGCACTTTGGCAAACGGATGGATTTAGCACGCGCTCTGTATCGTCAGTTCGTTGCCGATGGTCTCGAAATGGGCGAACAACCCCATCTCGTCGGCAAACATTCAAAACGGCAAGATACTGAAACAGAGGCAGTTTTTTCCGACAATCGAGTCCTAGGTAGCAACGATTTTTTCCAGACTCTTTGTGAACAGGATGATTTCAAGGGACGTTTGCAGGATCGAAAAACCCTCGAAGAACTGCAGCAAACTGTAGAAGATTTCTTTGAAGTGAAATCAAGGGGACTTTGCCAGCGGGGACGTCAAGACGATATTTCAGTTGCCCGTGCCGTATATTGTTTTCTGGCCGTGGCTAAACTGCACTATCCAGGTGTAGAGGTCGGCAGAATTCTTGGTATCAGCGGACCCTCGGTTAGCAGGGCAGTCAGGCGAGGCGAAGAGTTTTTTCAATCCAGTGTGGATCTTCAGGGGTGGTGGAAAGGCTCCTAACGCACTAAAGCAAGAACGTCCCCGGAAATTCCAAAGCAAGAACGTCCCCGGAATCCCCCGGAATCCCATCAAATGGAGTGGAATCAAATCAATCGCTTCGATTTCGTCAATACCCAACCTAAAGTTTTTTCACCTGGGAAATTCAGGTGCATTGGAAAATATAGACATTCTTTCCGACATGAGAAAGTTGGTTGTGCTTGAATTAGTACATATGCCAAAGCCCCCTTACCACGCTAACACAACTTGAGGGACTTGGAGTCGAAGGGGGGGATGGTGAAGACTCAGATTGTCGACTCCTTGGCACCATTGTCAAACTTGGCTGGGTTAAGGTAGCTATTTCTGGCGAATCTGCGATCAAGGGACAACACCCTGAAGCCATTGAGTTCACTCCATTCTCTGGTGAATCTGCGTACAGCTTGGTGGTGGCAGGATGCAGAATTTCAGAAGTTGCGTATGGCCTTACCGAATCTGCGTTACGGAAATCCAGTGGAGCTTGAGGACCCCTGAAGCGCCAATCCTTGAAAAGAGACAATAGAAAGTGCGAGGGTCCAACCAGGCAGAAGCAGCGGCCTAAAACTGCCGCTGTTCTCCCGTACCGATTGAAAAGGATGGAAAATAAAGACAAAAGATGTAGGCTGAGAGCTCAAGCGGCCTTGTTGTGTGCTTTGAGCAAGGACAACGCCTCAGGGTCATGATCCAATAAAAGAAGGGCACTGCTGATAGCACGGCTCGGCAACAAGTCGCCGCTCTCATATTTTTGGAAAGCACGCGGGCCACCTCCTATCAGGTTACCGGCTTCTTCCTGTGAAAGATGAAGTTTTTTGCGGATGCGGCGAATTTGTTCCGGCTCAAGCAGACCTTCGCTTCGGGCCTTGAGAAGATTCAGCATGCGATCGGAAAACTTCATATCGTCACCGGTGTGGATGCTTTCATCGGATTCGTCACAATACCAGCCCGGCATGTCGAAAGTAAGGCTCTGATTTTTATAACTAAGAGTCATGGGGCGCACGCCTCGAATCATCGGTGCCCCAGTTTCTGGACAGATGGGATTACTCATTGCCTCTCTCCTTGAACGACAACAGCAAAAACTCGGTAATGGCATCGGCGGTGAACTTGACATACAGCACTCCCGCCGGAGACGGAACGTGGTAAATGTCCTGCCATAGCCGGGAATCGGCGTAAGTTGTCATCGATTTATAGAAATGGCTTCGCTGCATTGTCTGGATTGTGCTCACTATTTCAGCGCGCCCGAAACCAAGAGCGGCTGCAGTGCGAAGCGCCGTGCCGGTGACGGCAAGCCTGTCGACAGCGGCAAAGGTAGCCTTAAACGCATCAAGATCGTATGTCGGTTTTCGTTTTTCGGCCATGTAAACCCTATACACCTTTATGGTGTAAAAAGCAAGCCATGTCTAATGGCGAAAATCAGAAGATCGCCTGAACGTAGGTGACTTGGGGCCGGGCCTGCAACACTGTAAAAAAAGTAGAATGTAGCTTTGCAAGCCCACCATGTGCATAACCCCATTATGTCGGTGGCAATTAAATAGCTCAATGTAGGAGCGCCTTCAGGCGCGATAATCGCGGCTAAAGCCGCTCCTACGTAGACATGTTTAGCTGCCGGAATAATAACCAAGTGCAACACCAGTCAGGACCGGTGTGCTATCAGCCGCTATCGTTCTTGTAGTTCTTGATCTTTTGCAGCAGAATCGATATCTTCAACTTTTTTACGAATAACATGCTTACTAAGGACCAGAAGACTGTGCCCAATAAAACCGATGCCATCTATGCTGGACCCCTGCAGAATATCATTGATTTTCAATTTGATGAACGGGTTGTCGCAGTCTTTCCCGACATGATACAACGCTCGGTCCCCGGCTACGGGATGATCATATCCAATATCGGTATCCTCGCTGGGAAATACGCCCAGACCGGGAGCCACTGCTATGATCTCGGCTGTTCCCTCGGGGCGGCCAGTCTGGCCATGCGCCAGCGGATCACTGCGCCGGACTGCGAGATTATTTCGGTGGATAACTCCCCGGCGATGATTGAGCGTGCCCGTGAGCTCCTGGCTCTTGATACCGAGTCGACCATTCCGGTGACGATGATCTGTACCGATCTCCAGGATGTTTCGATTGAGAACGCCTCGGTCGTCGTCCTCAACTTCACCCTGCAGTTCATCCCCCCCGCAGAGCGATTGGCACTGATTCGGCGGATCTATGCGGGGCTCAGACCGGGCGGCATCCTCATCCTCTCCGAGAAGATTGCTTTTAGTGAGCCGGAGCGGCAGCACTTTCATGAAGAGCTGCATCACGACTTCAAGAGGGCCAACGGCTACAGCGATCTCGAGATCAGCCAGAAGCGGTCAGCACTGGAGAAGGTGATGATCCCCGAGACCCTTGCTTGTCATAAAAAACGGTTGCGGGCGGCAGGTTTCTCTGCCTCTGAACTTTGGTTCCAGTGCTTCAATTTTGCCTCGCTGGTCGCGATCAAATGAAATTCTACGAATCACTCTATCCGCAACTTGCTGCCATGGGTCAGGAGCGTTGGGCTGAGCAACTGGAAACGACCCTGTCCGAGGAACTGCTCCTCGAACGTTACGGCGATATGGCGGGCTGGTTGAGCGCTCTGCAGTCGTTGCCGGAGATTCGGCCGTCCCGAATTACGCTGCGGGACAATGTAACCATCGGCTCCAGCGCAGATCTTGGCACCATCACCCGCGAAGAGCTGATTGCCCAGCTCCAGGCTTTTCACCCCTGGCGTAAAGGCCCCTACAATTTTTTCGGCATTGAGATCGATACCGAGTGGCGATCCGACTGGAAGTGGGCGCGCCTTCTGCCGCACATCCAGCCGCTGGCCGGACGCAAAGTACTCGATGTCGGTTGCGGCAACGGCTATCACGGCTGGCGCATGCGCGGCGCCGGCGCCGACTTCGTCCTTGGCATAGAGCCTTTCCTGGTTTCGGTGATGCAGTTCCAGGTAATGCAACGCTACCTTTGCGATCCGCGGCACCATGTCATTCCAATCGGCATCGAAGATGTGCCTGCTAATCTTGCCTGCTTTGACAGCGTCTTCTCCATGGGCGTCCTTTACCATCGTCGCTCACCGCTCGACCATCTTTTCGAGTTGAAGGGCTGCCTCTGCCCGGGGGGGGAGTTGGTTCTGGAGACGCTGATTGTCGAAGGTGATCAGAATACGATCTTCATGCCGCCAGGACGTTACGCAAAAATGCGCAATGTCTGGTTCCTTCCGTCCAGTGCGGCACTGACCTTATGGTTGCAACGCTGCGGATTCACGAAGATTGCCTGCGTCAATGCCATCCGCACCAGCTTCGAGGAACAACGCTCGACAGAGTGGATGCGTTTTGAGTCGCTGGCGGATTTTCTTGATCCGGATGATGCGGAGAAGACGATTGAGGGGAACCCGGCGCCGCTGCGCGCGATCTTTACCGCGACCAGGCCGTAGGGCACTGGGGAGAGAATGATAGTAGAGTTGCGGGCTGGGGTAGGCCTGCGTTCTACTCTACCCGTTTTTTCCTGTGAAAACGCGAATCCAGAGGTGACACTTTCTAGTGTCGCCTTTTTTGCCTGACTCTGCACTCGCCGTGTTGCCTTACTTGACTCTTTGTGTATGTAAGGTTTAATTGGGTGAGGAGGGTTCACCAATGGCAGAGAGCAAACCAGCTTCCGGTAAAAACAACGGTCAGGCAAACTATTCCATAAGCCCATCCGGGGAAAAATTTCCTCTGCCTCTGAAGGAAGATTATGAGAATGAAAACCTGCGGATCAGGGATCTCTCGGAACGGGCTCGTGGTGAAGGTAAGGAAATAGTCGTCGTCATGGGGGTAGGGTTTGTCGGTGCGGTCATGGCGGCAATCATCGCTGATACCAAAAACAAGCAGGGACATCCGAGTAAATTCGTCATAGGCTGCCAGCGGCCCAGTACTCGAAGCTACTGGAAAATTCCGCTCCTCAACCGGGGAATTTCTCCGGTAAAGGCAGAGGATCCTGAGGTTGACACGTTAATTTCACGCTGTGTCCTGGAAAAGAAGACCTTTACCGCTACATACAACAACGACTGCCTTGAGCTGGCCGATTGTGTGGTGGTGGATGTACAGTGCGATTTCAGCAAAAACAGCCTCGGCAACATGCGTACCGGCGAAACCGATATGGCTGCCCTTGACGCGACCATGCGCACCATAGGCGAGAAGATTCGTCCTTCCTGCCTGGTGCTGATCGAGACGACCGTTGCGCCGGGCACGACCGAGTTCGTTGCCTGGCCTATCCTCAAAAAGGCCTTTGCCGAACGAGGGATTAAGTCTGTGCCGCTTCTGGCCCACAGCTTCGAGCGGGTAATGCCCGGCAGAGACTACGTATCCAGTATCCGCGATTTCTGGCGGGTCTGCGCCGGGTGCAATACCGAAGCCCGAAAAAGGGTGGTGAAGTTTCTTGAGCAGGTGCTGAATACCAAAGATTACCCGCTCACGGTTATGGATCGCCCCATAGAATCAGAGACAACCAAGATCGTGGAAAATTCATACCGCGCAACCATTCTGGCTTACCTGAACGAATGGAGCCTGTTTGCCGAGCGCAATGGCATAGATCTGATTAAGGTCATCAACGCCATAAAAATGCGTCCCACGCACAGCAATATCATATTTCCCGGTCCGGGCATCGGCGGCTACTGCCTGCCGAAGGACGGAGGACTCGGATTTTGGGCGTATCGGCATATTCTCGGATTCGAGGATGGCAACAGCGTTTTCAAGATAACTCCGCTGGCAATCGATATCAATGATACGCGTGCACTACATGTGGCCGAAATCACCCGAGACGCCCTGCGCAATATCGGGCGGTACATCGCCGGAGCCGATGTCCTTATCTGCGGGGCAAGTTACCGGCAGGATGTGGGGGATACCCGGTACAGCGGCAGCGAGCTGGTCGTGCGCAAGCTGACTGAGATGGGAGCGGAAATGCGTGTCCATGATCCCTACGTGGACCATTGGTATGAGCTGGAAAACCAGGATTCTTATCCTGATCCGGCACATTCGTGGAAACGCTTTTTCCGCAACCAGGACGGATTGAAAAAAATTGTGGTCAGGAAAGATCTGAAGAAGGTTCTCAAGGGGGTGGAAGCCGTTGTGCTTGCCGTTCCTCATGCTCCTTATCTGGAGCTGGAACCGGATGATGTCGTCGCCTGGGCGGGTAACCCGCTGGCCGTGATAGACTGTTATGGAATACTCTCCGACGAAAAGATCCGCCGCTACTTCGAGCTTGGCTGCGAAGTAAAAGCACTGGGCCGCGGGCATATTCAGCGGATCAAGGAAAGCGTGCGAAAAAAAGCCCGTCCGTGAGGCGTTGAGAAACTGTCACCTGCGTCGGGAGTTTTTGCTGCTTTATGTTGAAAGTGCGGTAAACGATTTTCTCAGGACATTCAATTCTTCTTCACCTGAACTGTTCGCAAGGGAGTACTCCAGAGCGGTCAGTTCCGATTCACCTATGTCGAGCGGCAACATGATCTTGCCACGCTGTACTACGGACCGGCAGGCTGCCATCATAACCTCGAAACCCTTCAGCGCACGCTCGCCGTTGCATGGATGAACCTTTGCCGGATCGTCCAGCCATTCCGCGATTTCCTGAACATAAGGTTGCATGTCATGGTTATAATCCATACCGCCATGGCCGGACATGACTCCGTTCTTCGTTACTGCACGCCAGCCGCCACCGCTG
>Ga0105099_10000716_pt1 | contig 22112 bp, 15 predicted proteins | sample PPLLak3cmMay2015_2_FD_79138 | JGI IMG/M metagenome (GOLD analysis project Ga0105099, IMG submission 79138) | Freshwater sediment microbial communities from Prairie Pothole Lake near Jamestown, North Dakota, USA - PPLs Lake P8 Core (1) Depth... | ecosystem: Environmental > Aquatic > Freshwater >... | reverse complement strand
CCCAGCTGTTCGTGCTGGGTAATATCAAGGTAATGGAGTATTGCTCCGGCTGCAATTATACCGTACTGCATATTATGTATCCCGAATCCCTTGAGAGAGCTGGTCTCAAACTGTTTCAGCAGCCTGTCATTTGCAGCTTCAGGGGTGAAGATCCAGTCGTCGAGTTTGAATGTATAGAATTTGGTTCCAAAGTTTTCGAGGAAAAATTCCTTCTTTTTCTTTTCATAAAGAACTTCCTTGGGTTGAAGGTTACTGAGGATCTGATCTATATATTCCAAAGTACCTTCCGCAACAAGGAACTCGCCGGTGGAAATATCCAGAAATGCAGCGCCTGCAATTCTTTTGTCGATATGAACGGCTGCCAGGAAATTATTTTCCTTGTGGTTGAGCACATTTTCATTAAGCAACACTCCCGGGGTGACAAGCTCCGTAATTCCTCTTTTCACAATTTTTTTTGCCAGCTTCGGATCTTCAAGCTGTTCACATATCGCCACCCTCTGTCCTGCCCTTACCAGCCGGGGAAGATATGTATCAAGGGCATGGTAAGGAAATCCTGCCAGCTCCACAAATGAGGCTGATCCGTTTGCCCTGCGGGTAAGTGTTATTCCAAGGATCTCTGATGCTTTAATTGCGTCCTCGCCGAAAGTCTCGTAAAAATCACCGACTCTGAAAAGCAGTATCGCATCAGGATGTTTTGCCTTGACGCTATAATACTGCTTCATCAGCGGAGTTTCGACATATTTCCGGTCATCTGACATAGGGCTGCGCTGGCGGAGACAGTTAATAATATATGCTCGTTAACAAAGATACAATTTTAAGTTTATTTTCTCTGTGGAACTCTGTGCTCCTCAGTGTAACTCTGTGCAAGTTCTTCATTTTTTTTGTTACACAGAGATCCACAGAGCTGACACAGAGAGCCACAGAGATAAAAATCATGTTTTATCTATTCTTGTTTTACTAACTTGCTCATTAATGTAATAAAATCATTCTATGAAAAAAGTTCTGATACTTGGTGCCGGTCTGGTTGTGAAACCGATGGTCGAATATCTTCTTGAAAATGGATTTGGTTTAACGGTCGCGACGACCACAAAAGAGAAAGCCGACAGGATGATAAAAGGCCATCACAATGGAGCTTCACTGAAATGGTCGACAGATGAGGGAGACACACTGGAGAGGCTTGTTAATGAGCATGATATAGCTGTTTCATTTCTACCGTACAGGCATCATACACTTGTGGCCCGGGCATGTATCAGGAATAAGAAACCCCTGGTCACAACATCATATGTTCAGACCGAGATGCAGAATCTTGACAAAGATGCAAAAGAGGCTGGAATAATTCTGCTCAATGAAACAGGCCTTGATCCGGGTATCGACCATATGACGGCAATGAAAATCATAGATCACATTCATTCAAAGGAAGGCAAAGTGGAGGAGTTCTATTCGCTTTGCGGGGCCCTTCCTGCTCCCGAATGCGCCGATAATCCGATGAAATACAAATTCTCATGGAGCCCGAAGGGAGTCGTGCTGGCAAGCAGGAACAGCGCTCTATATCTCAAAAAAGGCAGAGAGGTGGAGATTGAACCGGTGAATCTTTTCAAGGACAGGTTCAGCTACGATTTCCCGGGTCTTGGAGAACTGGAAGTGTACCCGAACAGGGATTCAATAAGCTATATCGATATATATGGGATACATGAGGCATCAACTATGTACCGCGGAACATTCCGTTACAAAGGCTGGTGCGAAACTCTCGATGCGATGAAGCAGCTTAACATGCTCGATGACACGATTATTGACTATTCGGGAATGGATTATTCCGGTTTCCTTGCAGAGAGAAGCGGATTAAATCCTGACAGCCTCAGGAAGAATATTTTAAAAAAGCTCGGGCTGGATGAATCAGCAGCAGCTATCGGTTCCCTTGAATGGCTTGGATTTTTCACAGGGGAGAAACTTGCATATACAAAAACATCTCCATTCGAGATCACATCCGACAGGATGATAAGTAAAATGTCATTATCAGGAAATGAAAGGGATGCGGTAATGATGCAGCATGTGTTTCTTGCGTCATACCCTGACGGTAAAAAAGAGGTCATCAAATCCTCAATGCTCGACTTCGGATCACCCGCCACCAATACGGCAGTTGCCAGGACTGTTGCCCTGCCGGCTTCAATAGCTGTTAAAATGATCCTCGAAAAGAAGATCACGCTTACCGGAGTCTACAGGCCGGTAGTTCCTGAGATATATAACCCTGTCATCGATGAGCTCAAAACCCTTGGAATTGAGATGAAGGAGGAATACGGGCTGCCTTTAAAAGAAATGATAAATTAAGAACTTACACAGAGGAGGCACAGAGTTACACAGAGGCTTTTCTCTGTGGCTCTCTGTGTCTTCTCAGTGGATCTCTGTGTAATAATTGAATAATCCTATGAAAAATTAAAATCGAAGGTAGAAGTCTTTAGTAAGATGCTTATACTCTTCTGTAAACTCATGTCTCTTTCCATGCTCGATTGTGAGAAAACTCTCATGCGGTTTTGATTTTTCTCTTGTGAAAGTCAGTATCATCCTTCGAACTTCACTCGTTGGCAAAGGTTTAATCTTTAATATATTAATACAATACAAACCAAATGACTGAGCTTCTGCTATTAAAATATTCCCTTCCACGTAGGGCATGATCACCTGAAATCTTCCGCCTTCAGCCATAAGCCTTGAGACGCCTGAGAGAAGCTCCTCATTTTTCATCAGGATAGTATGCCTTGCAACAGCTTTTACCTGGTCAGGATTCGGTAGTGAACCGGTGAAAAAAGGCGGATTTGACACAATAAGATCAAACTTTGCTGAACCCGGAAAGTAATCCTGAAGTAACGTATTAATTACTTTAATTCTATTCCCCCATTTGCTGTTTTCAACATTGCTGCATGCCTGTTCAAATGAAGCAGGATCTGGTTCAATTGCGGTTATTTCTGCTTCACATCTTTGTGCAAGCATCAGTGCAATAAGTCCGATCCCGGTTCCGATGTCAAGGATGCTCCCGGCAGATGTAATGTCAGCACATGCTCCCAGCAGTACTCCGTCAGTACCCACCTTGAATGCGCAACGATCCTGGTAAACAGTGAATTGCTTGAAGCTGAAATAATTATTTGCCATGCCTGTAAATTTAACAAACATTAAGAATTTATGCTTTACGAATGGTATTTAGTCCTGAATGTTTGTTTTGAAATTTCTTACATTTGACTATCCATAAAATCTGTTATCATGAAAAGCTTAAGGATCATTCTTCCGGTTATACTGCTGTTTTTCAGTATCTCATTCACTGCAAGGGCTATCGATGATGCCCGTCTGTTAAGGTTTCCCGACATAAATAAGGATCTCACTGTTTTTGTCTATGCGGGAGATATCTGGAGCGTAAATTCCAATGGCGGTGAAGCAAAACGTCTCACCTCCCACCTTGGATTTGAGTTGTTCCCGAAGATATCGCCCGACGGTCAGTGGATAGCATTCTCAGGTGAATATGCCGGCAGCAGACAGGTCTATGTTATTCCAGCAGCAGGAGGTGTTCCAAAACAGCTTACATGGTACAACTCCGTAGGCGTTATGCCCCCCAGGGGAGGATGGGATAATGTAGTTCTTGACTGGACACCCGACAGCAAACATATACTTATACGTTCGAACCGTACTCCTCTGGGTGACCGGAGAGGAAAATACTTCCTTGTGAGCCTTGACGGGAAATTTGAAAAGCCTCTTCAGATATTTAACGGAGGATTCGGAGTTCTCTCTCCCAATGGTTCAAAAATCGTATTCACACCCGTGGACCGTGAATTCCGTAACTGGAAGCGCTACAAGGGAGGAATGGCTTCCGACCTCTGGATCTATGATCTTAATGCAAATACATCTGAACAGATAACAAACTTTGAGGGTACTGACCAGCTGCCGGTGTGGAGCGGCGATAACATCTTTTTTGCCTCTGACCGCGATCTGAAGCTAAATATCTGGCAATACAATACCATTACAAAGGAAACTAAACAGGTTACACACCACAACGAATCTGACGTCATGTGGCCATCAGGCAGCGGTGATATGCTTGTTTATGAAAACGGTGGATACCTATATAAACTTATCCTGCAGACAGGCCAGACAGAAAGGCTGGAGATCAGCATAAATTTTGACAACCCAAACCTTGTACCTTACTACAAAAACGTAAAGGATGATATTAACAGTTTTAATGTTTCTCCCACAGGTAAACGAGCACTCTTTGATGCCAGGGGAGATATATTTACAGTTCCTGCCGAGAACGGAATAACAGAGAATCTGACTCAGACCCAGGGTATCCGTGAAATTTTTCCGGCCTGGTCGCCTGATGGAAAGTACATCTCATACTATTCCGACCAGACCGGCGAATACGAGCTCTATCTGCTTGAGAATAAGAAGGGAGCAGCTCCAAAGCAGGTAACAACCGGATCATCAGCCTGGAAATATGAACCCCTCTGGTCGCCCGACAGTAAGTATCTCGTATTTTTTGACAGGACCCTGAACCTGCGTCTTGTTGATGCAGCATCAGGAAAGATAACCGACATTGACCATGCAACTTCAAATGAGATACGCAGTTATGATTTCTCGCCTGATTCACGATGGATAACCTATACGAAAGAAGGCAGTAATGAGAAGCCGGCAATATGGGTTTATGAGATCGCCACAGCAAAAAAGCAGGCTCTTACTGACGGTACCTGGTCGGATGACTCACCAGTCTTCAGCAAGTGCGGAAACTATATATTCTTTACGTCAAACCGCGATTACAACCTGACACGCTCCAGTTTCGAATCTGACTACCTTTATACAAGGGCCGGGCGTCTCTATGCTCTGGCACTTACAACAAAAAGTCCGAAGATATTTAAAGACAAAAACGACGTTGAACCAGTTAAGGCTGAAAAAGCACCTGCAGCTCCAGCTGCTGCAAAAGATAAGAAGGGCAAAAGCACGCCTGCAGATACCTCCGCTGCAAAGAAGGAACTGAAGGTTGAGATTGATTTCAACGGCATAAACAATCGTGTTACCGTTCTTCCGGGCGAAGCCGGAAATTACAGGATCGTCGGCGCTGTCGAGGGAGGCCTTATTTTCTTAAGCAACGGCAAGCTCATGAAATTCAACCAGACTGAGGAAAAGAATGAAGAGATCCTTGACCGCGTGGCAGGTGTAGGGTTATCCGCCGACGGGAAAACAGCAATATATAGTTCGGGCGGAGACTATGGAATTACAAAACTGACTCCCGGTCAGAAACCAGGGACAGGCGTACTGAATCTGAGCGGACTTGAGATGAAGATCGATCCGCAGAAAGAGTGGAACCAGATTTATGTTGATGCATGGAGGATCTTCCGTGATTATTTCTATGTCGGCAATCTTCATGGTGTTGACTGGAAGGCAATGAGGGAGCGCTATAGCGCACTGCTGCCTTATGTTGGACACAGGGCCGACCTTGATTATATCCTTAATGAGATCGTGGCTGAAAGCAATACCGGTCACTCATATGTTGACTGGGGAAATTTCGAGAGGGTTAAAAGAGTCGATAACGGGCTTCTGGGAGCAGAGCTTACTGCCGACGAAGCTGCAGGAAGATACAGAATATCGAAAATCTATCAGGGTGAAAACTGGAATCCTTCCCTGCGGTCACCGCTAACCGAACAGGGTATCGATGTTAAAGAGGGAGATTACCTGGTAAGCATTGACGGTAAAGATGTTACGACAACATTAAACCCTTATGTATATCTTGAAAATAAAGCAGGAAAAACAGTCGAGATTGCTGTTAACAGCACTGCTTCGGCTACCGGTGCCAGAACATACTTCATAAAACCGGTCTCGAGCGAGCTTCAGCTGTTCCATCTCAACTGGGTGAACGAAAGGCGTGCTATGGTTGATAAGCTCTCAGGCGGAAGAATAGGATACATATATGTACCAAATACTTCTGCTGACGGAACCCGTGAGATCTATCACGGTATGTATACATACTTCGATAAGGAGGCTCTCATAATTGACGAACGCTATAATGGCGGCGGTTTCATACCTGACAACATTGCTGATCTGCTTGACCGCAAAACCCTTTCGTACTGGTACCAGAACGGGCTTGCTCCGGGTAAAACACCTGCAATAGCTCACGACGGACCCAAGGCAATGCTGATAAACGGATTCTCCTCATCAGGCGGAGATGCATTCCCCTACTACTTCAGGAAGCTTGGACTCGGAAAACTTATCGGGACAAGGACATGGGGAGGACTGGTGGGAATCTCCGGGAACGCCGGTCTTGTTGACGGTGGATATGTTTCAGTTCCCCGGTTTGGTGTCTTTGATGCTGACGAAGGATGGATTATTGAAGGTATTGGGGTTTATCCTGATATTGAAGTGGTTGACAGGCCCGAACAGCTGGCAAAGGGGATAGATTCCTGTGTTGAAAAGGCTGTTGAGGTGCTGCTTCAGGAACTGAAGGAGAAACCTGTAAAGAAAGTTACAGCACCTGCTCCGCCTGACAGGTCAAAATGGATTGAACAGAAATAAGATCAGAACTCTTCAGAAACCCCTAATCCAAACAGGGCAAAATCGTACTTAACGGGATCATTCTTATCGAATGTCCTGAGAACTGAATCTAACTCCAGGACAGATCTTGCGTCATTCTGCTTGCGTTTAAGTATGCCAAGCTTTCTGGCCACATTGCCGGAATGAATATCCAAGGGGCATGAAAGAATTGATGGTGATATGGATTTCCAGATACCGAAATCAACACCTTTATTATCTTTCCTAACCATCCATCTCAGGAACATATTCAATTTCTTTGCCGCTGAACCTTTGAACGGATCAGATACATGCCTTTCAGTTCTTTTTTCATGATGGAGTTCAAAGAATATCTTATGAAACTCATGTATAGCTGGCTGAAGCGAATCTGAAGTCTTAAAGGTGCTGAATATGGTTTCGAGGCCTCCCTTATTACGGTATATGTGCTTCAGGGCTTTGAAAAAATAGATCAGATCAGTCGAATTAAATGTGCGGTGCACAAAACCTTTCATCTTTTCCAGATCTTTGTCGTCACTATTTTCAATAAAATCAAAAGGTTCGCCATCCATCAATTCTATTATCCGGCTGGAACTTCTGAGGATTGATTTTCTGTTTCCCCAGGCTATTGTTGCTGCAAGGAATCCTGAAATTTCGATGTCTTCTTTTCCTGAAAATTGATGAGGTATGCTTATCGGATCATGCTCAATAAAGGCCGGACAGTTGTACAGACCTGCCTTTTCATCAAGAAAATCCTTAAGCTCAGCCTTTCCAAAATTCATGATTGCAAGCTTGCATAATTATATGATCTGCCCGTCCTTTATCTGCAGAATACGGTCCGACATATCTGCAAGCTGCCTGTCGTGGGTGACAATTACAATGGTTTGTCCGAAAGTATCGCGGAGTCTGAAGAAGAGCTTGTGAAGTTCGTTCTTGTTTTCCGAGTCAAGGTTGCCAGAAGGCTCATCGGCAAGTATGATTGAAGGGTTGTTAACCAGTGCCCTGGCCACAGCAACACGCTGCTGCTCTCCGCCGCTCAGCTCTGAAGGTTTATGATCAAGCCTGTCGGAAAGATTCAGAAAGCCCAGGAGCTCTCCTGCCCTGGCCTCAGCTTCTGATTTTGTTTTGCCTGCTATATATGCGGGAATGCAAACATTCTCCAATGCCGTGAATTCGGGAAGGAGCTGGTGAAACTGGAAAACAAAGCCGATATTGCTATTCCTGAAAGATGCCAGTGATTTCCCTTTTAGTCTGCTTATATCCGAATCATTGTACCAGATCATTCCGCTGTCGGGTCTGTCAAGTGTTCCAATGATCTGAAGAAGGGTCGTTTTGCCTGCTCCGCTTGCCCCGACGATCGCCACCACTTCCCTGTTTCTGATCTCGATGTCAATGCCCTTCAGGACCTTAAGATCTCCGAATGATTTGGTTATTCCGGCGGTTTTAATCATTGTTGATATTGTCGGCTATTTCGTTTGCGTCGTTCCTGATCCCGTCGGAGACCTCATTCGCTTCATCCTTCACCGTATCAGCAGCTTCATTCACATCTTTCTCAAGAGTACTGGTAACTTCATTGATATCCTGCTGAATATTGCTGGTAACCTCATTCACATCCCTGGTTACAGAGTCGGAGAAACTGGAAACATCACTGCTTATTGTTTGAGTAACATCATTGAAATCCTTGCGAATTTCCCTGGTACTGTCTTCAAATTCCCGTTTGATGTCGTCAGTGGCTTTCCTGAACTCACGCATGCTCTTGCCGATCCCTTTGGCAAGGTCGGGTAGCTTGTCTGCTCCGAACAGGACCAGCACAACAATAATAATTACGAAAATCTCCGGGCCGCTCATATCTCTCCTGCATTTCCTGATTAATGCAAAATTAGAAAAAATAAGGACGTTCCATGGAACGTCCTTCTAAAAAATATTTCTTCTGTAAATATCAGAATTTCAATCCTTTCTTTGATGATGTGTCATATACCACAGCAGTTGCAACAAAGATTGATGAATATGTTCCCACTATAATACCGATGATCATTGCAAAAAGGAATCCCCTGATAGTTGCACCTCCGAAGAAAAACATTGCTATAAGTACCAGAATCGATGTCATACCTGTGTTAAGTGTACGGCTCAGCGTGTCATTCAGCGCCAGATTCAGAACCTCATGCGTTGGCCGCTTTCGGTGAAGCGGAAGGAACTCCCTGACCCTGTCGAACACAACAACCGAGTCGTTGACGGAATAACCTATTACTGTAAGGATTGCGGCTATAAATGACTGATCGATCTCCATGGTAAATGGCAGTAACCCCCACAACAGGGAATAGATCCCTATTACGATCATCACGTCATGCGCAATAGCAACTATAGCTCCAACTCCGTATTGCCAGTTCCTGAACCTGACGAATATATAGATGAATATGATTACCAGCGAAAGACCTACGGCCCAGACTGCTTTTCTTTTTATATCAGATGCAACTGTTGGTCCTACAGTTTCAGAACTGATCCTGTACTCAGACAGGAACTGGTCTTTTGTGACTCCGGCCGGTATCATGTCGCTCAGCCCTTCATAAAGAGCTGTTTCGATCTCTTCATCCACGCCGGTCTCGTTGATCTTGTATTTTGTAATGATCCTCACCTGGTTATCGCTTCCGAAGGTAACAACCTGGGGTGCATCACCGAATTTCACTTCCAGCCTTTCGGCGACATCCTGGGTTCTGACCGGATTTTCGAACCTGACGACGTAAGTGCGTCCGCCCGTGAAATCAATTCCCTGGTTGAGCCCGCGTACAAAAAGAGATCCGATACCGATCACTGTAATAATGATTGATATTACATAGAAGATCTTCCTCTTTCCAATGAAATCAATATGTGTATCCTTCAGGATATTGGCAGTAAGCTTTATTGAGAAACTCAGTTTCGCATTGCGCTTGAGCTGCCATTCATAAATAAGTCTCGTTATGTAAATTGCACAGAACAGCGAGGTGAAAATACCTATTACCAGTGTTGTGGCAAATCCTTTTATCGGGCCTGTTCCGAATACATAAAGAACGATACCGGTAAGAAGTGTGGTTATGTTTGAGTCAAGGATCGCCGAAAGAGCTCCTTTGTAACCGTCAGCGATAGCAAGCTTATAACCCTTCCCTCCCCGGAGCTCCTCCCTGATCCGCTCGTAGATAAGAACGTTGGCATCCACCGACATACCCATCGTAAGCACGATACCTGCAATACCCGGAAGAGTAAGAACTGCACCCAGTGATGCCGACACCCCGAATATCAGGAATATGTTTCCGACAAGCGCAATGTCAGCAATTGTGCCGGCGCTGGTACTGTAATAAAATATCATGTACGACAGAACGATGATAAAGGCAATAATGAATGAGATCATACCTGCATTGATAGCCTCCTTGCCAAGTGTCGGGCCAATGACAGTATCTGATACGATTTTTGCCGGTGCAGGCAGCTTGCCTGACTTCAGAATGTTGGCAAGGTCGTCAGCTTCTTCAATTGTAAAATCGCCTGTTATTTCAGTGCTTCCGCCGGAAATCTCATTCTGCACCACGGGATTTGAACGGACATAACCATCAAGCACAACTGCAATACACCGGTTGATATTTTCACGGGTCATCCTCTGCCATGTCTTTGCGCCTTCGGCATTCATGGTAAAATCAACCTTAACTTCAGAACCGGTAACGCCAGAGGAGGGTCTTGCTCCCGTAATTACATCACCGCCAAGGGGCGCCCTTCCGTCGCGGGTGGTGATCTTTATTGCGTGCAGATCATAATATGTTTTTGTCTCGTCGTATTTATAAGGATTCTGGCCCCAGTAGAATCTCAGGTCACGGGGAAACAGGGCTCTTACCTGGTTCATGTTCAGAAACCTGTTCACCTGAGCTGTATCCTTGCCCCTGGCAAGCCCTATCATGCTTCCTCCTATCGGCTCACCCTGAGCTGTAACGCGCGGGTTAAGAAGCCCGAAAAGCGGATTCTGCACAGTGAACTCTTCCAGCGTACCTGGTGAAGCTGCCTGGCTTGTGTCTTTTTCAATCAGGTCGAGAAGGCTCTGATCTCCGCTCTTTGCAGTGTCGGCAGGAGCCGTTTCCTGAACAGTCGTTTCAGGCTGAGATTCTGCTTTTTTCGAATTATTCTGAATCTCTTTTAAAAGATTATTTGCTGATGAAAGGTAGCCAATCACTTCTGCATTATCATAGGTTTCCCAGAATTCCAGGTTGGCAGTTCCCTGCAGCAGTTCGCGCACGCGCTGGGGGTCGGTCTGGCCGGGAAGTGAAATAAGTATACGTCCCTTTGTGGCCAGCTGAGTTATGTTGGGCTGAACGACTCCAAACCGGTCGATCCTGTTTCTCAGTATGTTGAAGGCATTCTCTATAGCACCTGAAACCTCATCGTCGATAATATCCAGAACTTCTTCATTGGTTGAATTGAAATTGATCCTGTCCCTGAGCTCAACGGTTCCGAATATTGCGGCCAGCTTGGCATTGGGGTCAATTTCCATAAATGCCCTGCCGAAATGAGTAAGGAAATCAATCTGGCTTTGCTGCTGCTGGTACTGCTTTGCCCGGGCTAAAGCGTCGGCAAATGTTTTGTCAGTACTGTAATTGGAAAGTGCTTTAAGAATATCTTCAACTGACACTTCAAGAATGACATCCATCCCGCCTTTAAGGTCGAGGCCGAGGTTCAGCTCTCTTTTCTGGGTCTCCTTAAACGTGTAACCAAGAAAACTCCATTCATCCTTGGTCAGCGAAGCCAGTGAATCGATATAATGATTCTGCTTTACAAGATCACCCCGGGCATACTCCCTGGCATCCTTATTTGCCTTCGATGTGGCAATGGTAAATGATAGCTGATATACCGATACCAGTGCCAGTGCAATTGCCAGGATGATGATAGCTGTTTTGTTCTGCATTTGTATTTGATTATTTATTGAGGCGCAAATATATTAAATTTTCTATAAAAAAAGGCTGAATATCCATATATCCAGCCTTAATATTCTGATAATATAATTAACTATTGTATAAGCGTTTCATAGTCTGATTCCAGCGGTTTCCTGTTTATGAAATCATAAAGTGCAAGGCTTCTTATATTGTAGAAATAGTTCCAGTAATTCTGCAGGGCCATCACATACGCCCTTCTGTTCTCATCTTTCTTGGTATCGGCATTGTTGAGCTCAAGCACTGATATCTTGCCAATAAGGAATCTCTGCTTGGTAACCTCATACATTTTGGTTGCAACAGTATCGGATTTGGCCGCGATCTTTACCTGTTCAGACTGCAGGTTGAACTGTTCAACATCGAGAAGCAGGTTCTGGTCAAAGTCAACGAGTGCCTGTTCAGCCTGAACCTGGGCAAGCTCAAGACTCGATTGTGCCATCCTGTACCTCCCCTTGCCAAGACCCCAGTCAAGGATTGGCATCGTTATCCCAAGTCTTACGGTTTGCTGCTGGCTGGAATTTGAGTAAGCATCTGCAAAAACCGGGTCCTGGTCACGCAAGCCGAAAGAGGCGGTCAGGTTAGCATTCAATCCCTTCTCTGCCTTGGCCTGCGCCATGCTGCTCTGTGCCGTGAGCAGTGTCAGCTGCTGATCAATGATCTCGGGATTATTCTGATGTGCAAGCTCGAGCACCTTCTGTGGTTCAACCTGGAGGTTCGGGATCTCGCTTGGGAGGATCAGTTCAACCCTTACGCTCTCGTTGAATCCGAGGAAAGACCTGAGGCGGATCTCCCTGTCGCGCAGGTTCATCTCTGCCTGTTTCCTTGATGTCTCGGAGTTAAGCCATGAGAGCTGCATCTGCAGCAGTTCATCTTCAGCAATTGTACCGAGGTTATACCTTCCCTGGGCCATCCGCCAAAGAGTATCGGCATTCAGATAGTTCATCTCGGCTATCTGCTTGTTAATCTGGGCAAGAGCCAGAGAGAAGAAGTTCTGAACTGCCTGTATGTGAACCATTTCCATATTTTCAAGGAATGCTTTCTTGGCCGATTCATATCTCAGGGGCTCTGTTTTTTTCTCCCATTTCAGCTCATTGTACCTGAACAGAGGCTGCATCAGCCTTATGCTTACAGGTGCTGTAATAAACCTGTCCTTGTCAGTCTCAAAGTTATTTTCAAGTGTGAGGTCTGACTGAAGTGATATCGTACCTCCTGTAAGACCAATGTTCTGCATAAGGGAAAGGGACCCTATTGTCTGAAGGATGTTTGTAGAAACATAATCCCACTGCTCCGTCACTGAATTCCAGACCCTGCTGAAGGCTGTACTATAGTCGGGTGTCGACCCTGTCAGAGTAAGCGAAGGTCTGTACTGGGCAATGAATGTCCTGTACTGCCAGTAGCTTGCACGGAACCTGTGCTTGGCAATGAGGGCATTCGGGGATTGCTCTTCGGCAAGTTTAATAACCTCAGCAAATGTAAGTTTCTTAAGCTCCTGTGCATTTATTCCCTGGAATGGAAGAAGGAAAACCGAAATAACTGCAAGTAAAAGTACTTTCTTCATTACTAGTATTTTATTCATATCTCAGTGATTCAATAGGATCTTTTTCTGATGCCCGCTTGGCGGGTGAATATCCGAATATCACGCCTACTGCCGCCGAGACCCCGAAGGAGATGAAAACCGAGAAGAATGACACGATGGTCATAATGCCGGCGATCTGCTCGATCAGCTTGGCCATGATTACTCCGAGGAATATTCCAATAAAACCGCCGGAAAGACTTATCAATACTGCTTCTGAAAGGAACTGTACAACAATATCCATTTTCTTGGCTCCGATAGCCATCCTGGTGCCTATCTCCTTTATCCTCTCCATTACGGAAGCGAACATGATATTCATGATACCGATGCCTCCGACTATCAGGGATATGCTGGCGATTGCTCCGAGGACGATGTTAAAGATGTCCTTGGTTCTCTGCTGCTGCTTGAGGAGCAGCTCAGGCACCGTGATCTCAAAATCCCTGACATTTGAATGGCGCCGCGCGAGCATGCGGCTCAGTATCTCGGTGGTGGAGTTTATCTGTTCTGTTTCAATGACCTGGACAACGATCCTGTCAAGCTGGTTGTAATTGGTCTCTGCATCAGTACCGGCATCTGAACTGCTTGTGACAATTCTTGCCATTCCCATTCCCGGGCCTCCCATGACCATAATGTTTGAAGATGCCTCTGAAACCAGCTTTGTATTTACCAGCGCCCTGTTCTGGTACCTCAGAAGCATGGTCTGTATCGGAATATAGATGTTGTCGTTATAAACATTCACTCCTTTTTCCTCAAATCCTGTCAGGCTGACGGTTGTCTTCTGGAGCACCCCTATCACCTTGAGCCAGATGCCGTTGAACTTAAGATACTGTCCTAAGGGGTCAACCTGGCTGAAGAATTTTGCCCTGATGTTGGCTCCGATAATGCAAACCTGTATCCCGTTCTCCTCCTGGTAATCATTGAAGAATGCACCTGCAGTCAGCGGAAGATTGTAAAGATCAAAGTAGTCATTTGAGACTCCCACAAGCTTGGCAGTATATTTTACACCATTCATCATAGCTGTCGAGTTGAATGATATCTCCGGACTGATCCTTTTCACCGAAGGGATGGTTTCACGGATAGCATCAACATCAAGCATGCTCAGGCCTCTTGAAAACTTCTTGGTCTGTTTTTCGCCCTCTTCGGCTGAAGATGACTCGTCCTGTATAATGGGATTGATCAGTATATTGTTGACTCCCACCATTTTCATCTGTTCCATGATCTCCTGCTTGGCACCCTTGCCAATTGCGAGCATTGCAATAACGGCGGCCACACCGAAAATGATCCCGAGTGCTGTAAGCATCGATTTCAGCTTGTTGGAGATGATGGATTCAACAGCGATCTCTATGTCGTGGAAATACCTTAAGATAAACTTGAACATATTATTCCCTTTTTAAATTTAAGTTAACCTGGAATCTTTCACGGCTGCTGAACCGGACGTACCTGATCCTGCCGGGGTTGCGGCTGAGGCTGCTGCTGGCCTTGCTGCTGAGTTCCCTGTGCCGGACGGGTACCTCCCTGCTGATTGCTGTTCCTCATCTGCTGAAATCTCCGCATCATGGCTGTGTCCACCTGGCCTCCCTGCTGCATATTGCTTCTCATCTGCTGAAACTGCTGTCTCATTTCGGGGGTCATTTCACCCATCCCCTGTCCCATGCCTGGTCCCATCCTGCCGCCAAAACCGCCTCTCTGGGCTTCCATATTTGCCCTTCTTTCGGCTTCCTTCTTCTCCTTCTCCTTCTGTTTAATGACAGGAATAAGCTCAGTTCCTGCTATTTTTGTAAATCTCTCAGGTTCTTCCGGAGTATTGAGATAGATGGTCGCGCCGGGCTCAAGACCCTGCTCCACAACTACGTTATTCTCATTTGATTCCCCCAGTACAACGATCTGCTTTGTGCCATTCTTAAGATATACATAAGGGATGGAATCGGTTCCAGTCATGACGCTTTCAAGCGGTATATAAGTTACATCGCTGATAGTCTTAGTTACGATTTTATTGCCGGTGGTCATTGATGGTCTGAGGATCAGATCCGTACCGTCAACCTTTACAAGCACCTCGAACACTTTTGCATCGGCGTTCGGAAGCTGTTCACCTATGTTGGCCACACTTGTCACTGTACCGGTATATTTCTTTTCCGGGAAGGCATCAACCAGGATCTCAACTTTCTGATTAACTTTCACCTTGCTCACATCAATCTCATTCACATAAGTCTTCGAAATCATGCTTGTCATGTCGGGGAGAGTTGCGACAACATTATCCCACGGGCTTATTGAAGATCCAACTTTCCTTTTGGCTCCGGTCCTGTCCCTTTTATATATCACCATGCCTGATGATGGAGCGCTTATGACAAATTTTGATAGCACTTTCTGAAGATCGGCCACCCTCTGCCTCTGCTCCGAAAGCTGGTTCTTTATCGTCCTCATATCCGAGCGTGCCTGTTCCACTTTCAGTTCATAGCCGCGGATGGACTGTTCAAGCGAACGGTTGGCCTTGTCAAGCGCGATCTCAGCCTGGCGTATGGTTGTGGGTGGTTCATATTTGGATTCCTGGAGAGTTATATTAGCCTCTTCTACGGCAAATCTCAGGTTTTTGATATTGTCTCTCAGGTTGCTCAATGACACTGCGGTATCAAGTATCTTAACCTCCAGGTTGGTCTCATAAGTTGTCAGCCTTTCAAGCTCATCCTTAAGACTGTTGTCAAATGATGTTCTGTCAAGTTCTGCAACATAATCACCTTCCTTGACCTCAGTGCCTTCCGGCACCAGGTCGGTGATCTTGATGTCCATCGCCCTGATCATCCTGCTCTGGGTGAATTCAGGTCCCGTAATATCCTGTGAATTTTCAGCCTGAAGTTCGCCTGTTGTGATAACTATTATATCAAACTGGCCCTTCTGAGCTTCAACAAAAAGATTTGCCATATCTTTCTTTGCAGAAGCCCTGTTGATCATAATTATGACGATAATTCCGAGAACTGCAACAGCAGCCGTGATGATGATCGTTTTCTTCATAATGAATTGTACTTAAAATAAAATGTCAAAAAACCGTCGTAAAAATATTTAAAGAGGAGTGATGAATAGCATTCATTAACAATATTTAACATCACCTTAACGCCTCTTTACAACATAAAAGACATCCATCGGGGGAAGTTTATTCCTGACCGCCGGAATAATTTTAGTGTTTTAGTGTTTATTAACAATCGATATGACCTTTGAAGCCAGTTCCTCAGCCTCCTCTGACGTTCTTCCCTCTGCATAGATGCGCATTATCGGCTCGGTATTCGATTTCCTGACCTGTACCCATCCGCCGGGAGTGTCAATTTTCATTCCGTCCCTTTCATCGATCTGCATGTCACGGAATTCATTCCTTACGGCATCAAGGATAAGTCTGAAGCTCTTTCCGGCATCAAGTGAGATTTTCTTTTTAGCGATAACATACGCGGGATAACTCTTACGTAGCTCTGAGCATTTCAGCCTGCTCTTTGCAAGATGGGTCAGGAAAAGGGCAATTCCTGCAAGCGCATCACGCCCGTAATGAAGTGCGGGATATATCACTCCCCCGTTCCCCTCGCCTCCGATCACCGAACCTCTTCTTTTCATCTCCTCAACCACATTCACCTCACCCACTGCAGATGAAAAATAAGTGCATCCATGGTTTTCGGTAATATCCTTCAATGCCCTTGTTGACGATAAATTTGAAACCGTGCTTCCCGGGGTTTGCCCTAGTATGTAATCAGAGACAGCCACCAGGGTATACTCCTCACCGAACATCGAACCATCTTCACAAACGATTGCCAGACGGTCAACATCAGGGTCAACGACAAAACCCAGCGCGGCTTTTTCCTTCAGTACCAGCTCCGAAATATCTTTAAGGTGTTCGGGCAGCGGCTCGGGATTATGGGCAAAATTGCCGTCAGGTATCATATTCAGTCCTGTAATTCTCTTTACTCCCAGTGACTCGAGAAGCTGTGGAACAATGATCCCTCCGACAGAATTAATACAATCAAGAGCCACAGCGAAATTTGCCCTTTTTATTGAATCCCTGTCCACAAGCTTCAGTCCAAGTATCTGATCTATATGCTTTCGGCCCCAGGAATCATCGGCATCCAGTGTACCCTCCGAACCTGACGGGACAAATTCAAAATTCTCCGACTCTGCAATTTTAAGGACATTCTCTCCGTCGGATGCAGAGAGGAACTCTCCCTTTTCATTTAAAAGCTTCAGTGCGTTCCACTGGGCCGGATTATGGCTTGCAGTAACAATGATGCCTCCATCTGCACCTGTTCCTGTCACTGCCAGTTCAACTGTCGGCGTGGTAGCCATACCGAGATCGGTAACATTAATACCAAGGCTTCGTAAAGAAGTAATTACCAGGCCGCTGACCATCTGCCCTGATCTCCGGGCATCACGGCCAATAACAACAGAAATCTGTTTTCCCGAATTTCTTCCCTTTACCCATGAACCGTATGCAGCGGTGAATTTAATAATGTCGACAGGGGTAAGGTTCTCGCCCGGTTTTCCTCCAATTGTCCCCCTGATACCTGATATGGATTTAATCAGTGTCATGCCGTTTTTTTTTCAGACCACAAAGGTGCGAAAAAAACGCCAAACCATGAATTACCAAATAATTGTACCTTTGCAGCCTGATAAAAGTGTAAATGAAACATACTGGACCGGTGAAAAAAGAACCCGGGCCCATAAGGCTTAACAGGTTCATTGCCAACAGCGGTGTAAGCTCCCGTAGGGAAGCTGATGAAATAATCAGGAGGGGGCTGATCACCGTCAACGGGAAGAAGGTTACCGACCTGGGCACAAAAGTAACATACAACGATGAAGTCAGGTACAGGGGCAGGAGGCTGTCGGCTGAGAAAAAAATCTATATCCTGCTGAACAAGCCGAAAGGGTATGTCACCACGGTCGAGGATCCGCATGCTGACCAGACAGTGCTTGACCTTATCGGAGATGCCTGCCCTCAAAGGGTTTATCCTGTCGGAAGGCTGGATAAAAACACTACCGGCGTCCTTCTGCTTACCAACGACGGCGACCTTACAGGAAAACTCACTCATCCGAAATACGAGCGGAAGAAGATATATCATGTATTTCTTGACAAGGTGGTCCCGAAAGAAGACCTGTTCCGGCTTACTGAAGGGATTCAGCTTGAAGACGGATTTGTGGCCGCAGATGCTGTTTCATATGCGGATATGGAAGACAGGTCACAGATAGGTATAGAACTCCATTCAGGGCAGAACAGGGTTGTGAGGAGGCTGTTCGAGTCGCTCGGATATATGGTGAAGAAGCTCGACAGGGTCTATTTTGCAGGACTTACAAAAAAGAATCTTCAAAGGGGCAAATGGAGATTCCTGACACAGAAGGAGATAACTATGCTTAAAAGAGGCGCTTTTTAACGAATAGTATGAGTCACAGGGCAGGTTTTGTAAATATTATCGGTAATCCCAACATTGGAAAATCGACGATCATGAACGCCCTCGTAGGGGAGAAGCTTTCTATAATCACTTCCAAGGCCCAGACCACGAGGCATCGCATAATGGGGATCGTAAACGGTGAAGATTTCCAGATAGTATATTCCGATACGCCCGGCATCATAAAGCCAAAGTATAAGCTTCAGGAAGCGATGATGAGTTTCGTGAAGATCGCCCTGAACGACGCTGACGTTATCCTTTATGTTACCGATGTAAAGGAGGATCCTTCGTCTGAAAAGGAACTCAAGCAAAGAATCAAAGAGTCCGCGATACCTGTGATAATTGCGGTAAACAAGATTGACCTTTCAAACCAGGAAGAGCTTGAGAAAATAACATCCGCATGGAAGGGATCATTCCCCGGATCGCCCGTGATACCTGTATCGGGACTGAACAAATTCAATCTTGAGACCCTGCTGAATGCTATACTGAGCAGGCTTCCCGAGAGTGAGCCATATTTCCCGAAGGACCAGCTCACCGACAGGTATGAGCGGTTCTTTGCTTCAGAGATACTAAGAGAGAAAATACTTGTCAATTACAGGAAAGAGGTGCCTTATTCCGTTGAAGTGGAAATTGAAAGCTTTACGGAAGAAGTTAAGCTTACCAGGATAAGAGCCCTGATCCATGTTACAAGGGAAAGCCAGAAGGGGATTCTTATCGGTCACAGAGGCTCGATGCTTAAAAAGGTGGGAACTGAGGCAAGGCAGGATATGGAGAGCTTTTTCGGAAAGAAGGTGTTCCTTGAATTGTATGTCAGGGTCACTAAGGACTGGCGCGACAAGCCGGCAATGCTCAAGAGGTTCGGATACCGCTAATATATATTATACGTAAAATGAGCAGAATTGTTGCAATAATCGGAAGGCCGAACGTGGGGAAATCAACTCTTTTCAACAGGCTCACGGGGACGCGGGAAGCCATCGTTGATGAGGTAAGCGGTGTCACGCGCGACCGGAACTACGGCATATGCAACTGGAACGGGATTGATTTCTCCGTGATTGACACAGGCGGGTATGTCATGAACTCCGACGATATTTTCGAGGGAGAGATCAACAAGCAGGTCGTCCTGGCCATTGAAGAATCCGACCTGATCCTTTTCATGGTTGATGTCACAACGGGCATTCATGTTCTTGACACTTCCGTAGCCGGACTGCTCAGGAACTCAGGCAAGAAGGTGATTCTGGTAGTCAATAAGGTTGATAATTCAGAAAGGCTGTTTGATGCAAGCGAATTCTACTCGCTCGGCCTGGGCGATTATTTCGTTGTGAGCTCGATCAATGGAAGCGGCACGGGCGATCTTCTTGATGCAGTGGTGAAAAATCTCCCGGGTGAAGCATCCGATTCAGTCCCCGAAATTCCAAGGATAGCAATAGTGGGAAGGCCGAATGCGGGCAAATCATCGCTTGTGAATTCGCTTCTTGGCGAAGAAAGAAACATAGTAACGCCTCTGCCAGGCACAACAAGAGACTCCATCTATACCAGGTACAATAAATACCACCATGACTTTTTTCTCGTTGACACGGCTGGGCTAAGGAAGAAATCGAAAGTAAGCGAAGACATCGAATTCTACTCAGTGATGAGGGCTGTGAGGACCATTGAGAATTCGGATATCTGCCTTCTTCTGATTGACGCAACAAGGGGAATTGAATCTCAGGACCTCAGCATAATGTCGCTTATCCTTAAGAACGGCAAAGGTCTGATTATCCTGGTGAACAAATGGGACCTCGTTGAGAAGGAGACGAACACTACAAAGATGATTGAGAAGGAGATCAGGGAAAAGACGGCACCGTTCACGGATTACGAAATACTTTTCATTTCAGCCATACACAAGCAGAGGATACATAAAGTGCTGGAAACCATTGAAAAGGTAAACACAAACAGGAAAAGGAAAGTTCCTACGTCTCAGCTAAATGAGGTTATGCTTGAAATAATCGGTAAAAATCCTCCTCCTTCGCTTAAAGGGAAGCATGTAAGGATAAAGTATGTGACCCAACTGCCTGCAGCTGTACCCTCATTTGCATTTTTCTGCAACCTCCCCCAATACCTGAAAGAGCCATACAGGAGGTTCATTGAGAACAGGCTGAGAGAGAATTTTGAGTTTACCGGGATGCCTGTGAGGATATTTTTCAGAAAAAAATAACCAAATTTGGTGTGGTTTTTGTGCAAAAACAGTATGTTGCCGGTGAGATAATGAAAAAGGCAGGTTTCTACATAACGCTGATAATGCTGGTTTTGTCGGGATCATGCACCAGGATCCAGCAATTGCCGCCTGAGCCCTTTATTGAATACAGGGACTTCACGGTTTTTGATACCATTGATATTCTGGGCAACTACTGCAAGGGCGGACGGCTCAAATTCTACTTTGAAGACGGCGACGGTAACCTGGGTCTTGCTTCACCTGAGGATACCGGCCTGGATACCACAAATCTGTTTTTTACTCTATACAGAAAAACAGACGGGGAGATGGTTCAGGTTCCTGATGATGACAGCATGAAGCCATCATCGTACAGGATTCCCTACATGGACCGCGAAGGACAGAACAAAATCCTGAAGGGTACCATCAACATAACATTCATTTACCTCTTTTATGAACCTGCTGACAGCGACACCGTGATGTATGAGTTCTGGCTGAAAGACAGGAATGATAACTTCAGCAACACCGAAATAACCACTGAGATACCGCTCTCGGTCAATGGCACATACTGAATACCGGATCAGACCCTGATCCCTATGAGGAGGATATCATCAACCTGCTCATGTTCTCCCTTCCATTCTTCATAGAATTTCGCGATGACCTCCTGCTGGCCCTCCATTGTGAGACCTGCCACATCCTCGATCAGTTTCTTAAGCCTGGCTATTTTCAGTTTCTTGCCATCGGTCCCGCCGAACTGGTCGGGCAGACCGTCGGAGAACATGTAGATAGTATCGCCCGGGCTGAGGTAATATTCCTGATCATCGAAATACTTTTCGATCACCGACTCACCGCCTACCGACGACCGGTTGCCCTTTATGTAAAATGACTCACCTCCGAGGACAATGATCACGGGCCGCATAGCCGAGGCAAATGTGACATGCCGGGTTTTGACATTGATCTCGCAAACCACAATGTCCATTCCGTCGTTTGCCACCCCCAGCTCAATGTTGCGGTTAAGTGTCGAAAACACCTGCTTGTCAAGCATTGTAAGAACCTGCGACGGTTTGGATATCTTCTGGCGCGAAACGATATCCTGCAGCAGGGTAGATCCGATCATTGACATGAATGCGCCCGGCACTCCGTGACCGGTGGAATCGGCGCAAACGATCATGAACCGTTCATCGTCAAGCTGTTCAAACCAGTAGAAGTCGCCGCTTACTATGTCGCGAGGGCGAAACAGGATAAAGGATTCCTTGAATGTTGATTTCAGCTTGCTGAAGTCGGGAAGGATGCTTGTCTGTATCCTCTTGGCATAGTTGATGCTGTCGGTGATCTCGAGATTCGCCAGCTCGATCTCGGTTTTCTGCTTCATCACCACGCTTGTCCTTGCTTCAAGCTCCTTCTCGAGATAATCCTGGACCTTTTTCTGGGCTTTTTCCCTCTCCTTTACTATCAGTATTATTATT
>Ga0105099_10000715_pt1 | contig 22141 bp, 23 predicted proteins | sample PPLLak3cmMay2015_2_FD_79138 | JGI IMG/M metagenome (GOLD analysis project Ga0105099, IMG submission 79138) | Freshwater sediment microbial communities from Prairie Pothole Lake near Jamestown, North Dakota, USA - PPLs Lake P8 Core (1) Depth... | ecosystem: Environmental > Aquatic > Freshwater >... | reverse complement strand
TCAACCTGATTTGCCAGGACTTGAATATCTCAGAAATTGACATCAACCCTGACAACAATATTCATCTGACAGTTAATTCAAATAATCCTGATTTTTTGAATGAACTGATGCCTAAACCCTGGTTTCAAAAAATATTTCACGATAAAATAAAAGACCTCGTCTAAAACCAATTGCTTTGATAAAATCACTACGGCTTCGCAAGAAGCCTTTTTTAATCTCTTTCATTCTACCTTTTATTATTTTATAATGTAATAAGAAAAGGATGTAAAATGAAAATTTTTTATATTGTTTTTGTTCTTATCGCAATCGGACTGATAATATATTTTATATTTGGCGTTCGAAATAACCAAAAATCAGAAATTATTTCCAAAGGAGGAAATATGAAAATAGAAAGCAGCAATTTTCAAAATAACAATAATCTTCCCGATAAATACACCTGCAAAGGCGAGGGGACCGCGCCGGAATTATTTTGGAGCGATTACCCCGATAATACCCAGAGTTTTGCCATCATCATGGAAGATCCTGATGCTCCGGGAGGGACATTCACTCACTGGGTGCTTTACAATATCCCGGGAAATATCACATCCATTCCCGAGGGAAGCACTACTTTGATTGAGGCGACAAGCGCCAAAAACAGCGGCGGAAAAAATGATTATTATCCGCCTTGTCCACCGTCAGGATCACACAGATACACTTTCAAAATTTATGCTCTGAGTGCTGGAAAAATTGAGGGAATCACCCAGGATAATTTTTATGACAAAATCAAGCCATATATTATTGACCAGTCAGAAATAATCGGTCAATATGGCAAATAAAATTCAGGAGGTAAAATGCATTTTATTTTAAGATGGCTCATCAACACTGTTTCCCTGATTCTAATAACGTATCTTGTCCCCGGAATCAGTGTGGCAAGTTTTTACACTGCGCTAATCGCCGCATTATTTTTAGGAATAGTTAATGCCGTTATTAGGCCGGTTTTAATAATTCTGACCCTGCCGATTAACATTCTCACGCTGGGTTTGTTCACTTTGATAATAAATGCTCTCATGTTTTGGTTTGTCAGCAGTTTTGTCAAAGGATTTGATATAATCGGTTTCTGGCCGGCTTTCTGGGCCGCCTTGATTTACTGGCTCATTACTTTGTTCACTAATAGTTTAATCAGCGAAGAAGATAAGCAAGGAGAATAAATGGACACAAAAAGTATAGCTAAATTTATTGATCACACAAATGTTCGAGCAAATGCGACAAGAGAAGATATTAAAAAACTTTGTCATGAGGCAACAAAATACGGCTTTCATTCTGTTTGCGTCACACCTTATCGAGTCAAAGATGCCAGAGAGTTTTTGGACAAAAATTCAAAAGTTGAAATTATTTGCGTTCTGGGTTTTCCATTCGGCTTTACCACAACAAAAGAGAAAATCAACGAAGCAAAAATTGCCAAAAAAGATGGCGCTACGGAATTCGACATGGTGATTAATATTGGAGCGGTAAAAGAAAAAAATTGGCAATATGCTGAAAATGAGATTAGAAAAATGGCTCGGGTAATCAAGCCAAATGGTTTAAAAGTAATCATGGAAATCGGCTTTCTTAAAAAAAACGAACTAATCAAGGCTTGTAAAATAGCCAAATATGCCGGCGCCGAGTTTGTAAAAACCTCTACTGGCTACGGACCGAGAGTTCCCACTTTGAAAGATATCAAAATTATGCGTGAAACAGTCGGAACAAAAATGGGTGTAAAAGCCTCCGGAGGGATTCATGATTTTGAAACGGCAAAAAAAATGATTGAGGCAGGAGCCACCAGAATCGGAACAAGTTCCAGTTTGCAGGTCATTGGTGTGGAAAAACCACCGAAGAAAAGATACAGACATCACGGCAAGGAATAATTAAAATAATTCCCAATTTCTAATATCTAATTTCTAATGAATCCAAAAATATTTATATCAGTGTGATCAGTGAATAAAATCAGTGGTAGGGGTACATTATGACTATTAAATTTTGCGGAGGGGCAGAAAGAGTTACCGGCTCTAATTATCTTATTGATACTGGAAAAATTAAATTTCTCGTTGATTCGGGATTGTTCCAGGGCGGAAACGACGCGGATAAACTTAACTGGGCGGATTTTCCATACAATCCCGAGGAAATTAATTTTGTCATAATTACCCATTCTCATATTGACCACATCGGCCGATTGCCATTTTTGGTAAAAAAGGGGTTTAACGGAAAAATTTATTCAACCGAGCCAACCAAGGAATTTGCAAAAATCTTTCTTGAAGATAATTGCAATATTCTTGCTGACATAGCTTCTCGGCTTCAATTAGAACCATTGTATAATCTTGGCGATGTAGAAAAAACGATTAATCTTTTTGAAACACATGATTATTATAAAGAAATTAAACCTCGAAAAGATATCTCAATTAAACTCTATGATGCAGGGCATATTCTGGGCTCGGCAATCATTGAAATAAAAATCGGAAAAGAAACTATTGTTTTTTCAGGGGATTTAGGCAATCCGCCTGTTCCAATTCTAAAAGACACTGATTTTCTCACTAAAGCAGATTACATTATCATGGAATCAACATACGGAAACCGTAATCACGAGCCATTTCAGGAAAGAAAAACTAAATTGGAAAGAATCATCGAAGACGTCATTAATAAGAAAGGCACGCTTCTTATTCCGGCGTTCGCGATGGAACGAACCCAGGAGATTATTTATGAACTCGATGATCTTATTGAAAATGGCAGAATCGCTCAAATTCCTGTCTATGTTGATAGTCCTTTGGCCTTGAAAGCCACTGAAATTTATAAAAAATTTCCTGAATATTTTGACGAAGAGGCCAGGACTCTCCTGAAGTCGGGAAAAGATTTTTTTAAATTTCCATATTTAAAGTTTGTCGATTCGGTCCAAGAATCAAAAGAGATTGACAGGACTCCCGGGCCTAAAATTATAATTGCCGGTTCGGGAATGAGCACCGGAGGAAGAATTCTATATCACGAAAAAAGGTATCTTTCAGATGAATCTACCACACTTTTAATTATTGGTTTTCAAGTCAAGGGAACACTCGGCAGAGACCTGCAGGAAGGCCAAGCTGCAGTAGAAATTTTTGGAGAAAATATCCCTGTAAAAGCAAAAATTGAGCTCATTAATTCCTATTCCGCTCACGCCGACCAGGTGAGGCTGATGTATTGGCTCAGCAAGTTTCAAAAACCAATTAAAAAAATTTTTCTTATTCATGGAGAAATTAAAAATTCAGAAATACTTCTTCATAAAATTGAGGCAGAAGAAGGAATAAATACTTACATTCCAAAATATTTGGAAACCGTTGAGATATAGCAACTTATTTATTATATTAATATCATAAATAATTGTTCGAAACTTTTAGAGCAGAAAGGAATTTATGACTAGAAATACTAAAAAAGGATTAATTGCCTTGTTGGGAGGCTTAGGACTAATTATTTTTCTTATTCCAATTTTTACCACCCTTTATTCTTTTAATATTGGGCTAATTACTGCAATTGCAATTTGGATTATCACAGGAGCAATTTCTACAATGCTCGGAATAAAAGACGAAAAATCCAAAGAAAGTGCCAGCGACAACAAAGGTCCCATCGGAATAATTCTGGCCAGTGTGCTGATTATTCTTGGAATATTGGTTGTGACAAGTTATTTTATCAATCGTGGTTCTGGCGTCATTGTCGAGGAAACAAGATCGTTGGAAAATTTTAACAAGGTAGTGCTTGAAAGTGCGGGAAACATGACTATAGAACAGTCTGGAAAAGAAGCGCTTGTGGTTAAAACCGATGATAATCTGCTTTCAAGGATAAAAAGTGAAATCCGCGGCGATACGCTGATAATTTCCTATAAACCGAAATGGTATTTTGGCTTCACATGGCCGACAAGCAACGTTGATATTAACTTATCGGTTAAAGACCTGGATAGCATCAAAATCAATGGTTCCGGAACGGTAAATTCAAGCGGGCTGGCCACATCAAATCTTGAGATTAAAATCAGCGGCTCGGGAAAAGTAAATCTTGATTCATTAATATTAAGTTCACTGATAGCAGAAATTTCCGGTTCGGGCGAATTCAATCTCTCGGGATTGGTTGATAAGCAGCAGATTACCATTAACGGATCGGGTAATTATAACGCCAAGGATTTCCGTTCAAGAGAAACATCTTTTAAAATTAGCGGGGCTGGAGATGGCACTGTGTCTGCATCCGATAAGTTAGATGTGATTATTTCCGGGAGTGGAAAAATTAATTATTATGGCAACCCGGCAGTTACGCAAAATATTTCCGGCTCGGGCAGTATTGTTAAAGTGGGGGAATAATATATTTTAATTTAATATGAAAGGATAATTATGATCTACAAATTTTGCGTCTCCGGGGCAGCTGCAACTGACCATTGCCAGGCCAATACTATGCAAAAAACAAAAGAATTGGGAAGGGAGATTGTTAAACACAATGGAATTATTTTAACAGGGGCAACTACCGGGGTACCGCTTTGGGCGGCAATGGGTGCAAAAGAATCAAAAGGCATGAGCATCGGACTTTCTCCGGCTGCTACGGAAATTGAGCATGTAAAAAAGTATAAGCTTCCAACCGAGGAATTTGATATGATTATTTATACCGGGTTTGGATATTCGGGCAGAAATTTGCTACTTACCAGAAGCGCCGATGCCGTAATTGTTGTTTGCGGCCGGATGGGGACACTTAATGAATTTACAATTGCTTTTGAAGATCATAAGCCAATCGGCGTGCTAACAGGGACAGGGGGCATGGCCGATGAAATCAAATCAATCGTCGAAAAAGCCCATCGTGGCGAAGGCGATATTGTTTATGAATCAAATCCAAAAACTCTCATTGAAGAAATGATTAAATTAATTGATAAAGAAAAATTTCTATCCGAGCCAGAACCTCCATACAAAGGAAAAAATTAAAATATTATTTACAAAAAATCACTGGAAAACCGGTGATTTTTTAATTTTATTGACTTTTACCAAAAAAACAGGTATAAACTGACTAATACTTGATCTTTAAAATGAGGTGATTAAGTGATAATTGAAAAACTTGATCATAATATCACAACCTTTTTTCAAAGAAACCAACCCGAGACAGATGTTGAGAAAATTCCCCTCGAAATTAAATTTTTCATGTTAATTACCAATTCCATTGCTCCACCGACCGTAATATTTATTCTGACAATCCTTATTGCCTTGTCACTTGTTTCCGGCAAACACGTGAAAGAAGAGATATGTCTTGTCCTTTCCGTCTTGCCGGTTGTTATAGGTTCCCGGCTTAAAAAATTATTTTCCAAGCCCCGGCCCGATGAGTCAAAAACAAAAATTTGGGTGGTGGAAAAGAGCTACAACATGCCTTCCACCCACGCCGGTGTTGCCGCGTGTCTTTATGGATTTTTGGCATATCTCGTGGTTTATTTTGATTTGCCGATTATATTGGTATTTATTCCATTAATGATGATTGCTCTCATAAGTTATTCTCGAATATACTTGGGGGCTCATTATTTTTCCGATGTGATTTGCGGCATAGTTCTTGGTTTTGTTGTTCTTGTTCCAATAATTTATTTTTACAACTATGCGCCGGTTGAGATTTTCTCAATAAAATTATTGTGGCTTTTAACACTGATTGGATGGATATTCATTGTGAATTATTACAGAAAACTGCCTGAGGAAATCCCGGATTTTATGAAAAAATTTGGAACAATGTTGAAAAGAACTTTCACTGGAATTGCAGTGTTAATTATTGCTATTATCCCGATCTGGATCGGCGGAAAATTATTTGCCGTTTTCATGCTGGGAATCTATTTTGTTTCAATATTTGAAATTATCTCAGCCAACCCGAATAACAAAAAATATTTCTTGAGATCCCTTTCAATTTTAGTTTTAGGATTGATGATTTGGTCAACAATTCTACTAAGATACTTGGAACACGGTCGAGAACTAGCCTTGTTATTTGTGTTTACTGCAGTAATATCAGATATTAGCGGCTTGTTGGTTGGAAAAAAATTCGGAAAACATAAAATATTTGAAAAAATTTCTCCGAATAAAACCCTTGAGGGATATATTGCCGCATTCCTTGTTCCATCGTTTATTATCGGATCAATTTTATTTTTTAAATATGAATTGATGCTTTTAGAAGTATGTTTTATATCTTCATTGTTGTCTTTCTCGGCAATTCTCGGAGACGGCCTTGAATCATTGCTGAAAAGAACATTACAGGTTAAAGATACTTCCAATTTTCTTCCGGGACATGGTGGAATCCTTGACCGGATTGACTCGAGTTTAATGGTTGCAACCGTTTTATATTTAATAACAGTGCTATTTTTAAAATATATATTTTAAGCGCCTATGGGCGCTTTTTTGTGTCTCGGATTTACATCTTCTTCAAAATATGCTAAACTTAGCCAAATTTGTAGTTTTAAAAATGAGGTGATTAGTTTGAGAAAACTGAAAATTGTCGTTTTTTCAGAATCATACTTTCCATATATGTGCGGAGTAACTGAGGCAGTAAAAAATATGATGGAAAATCTGGAAAAATTGAATCATAGGGTGTCCTTAGTGGTTCCGGATTATCCAAATCATATCGAAAAAAATCCTTGCATTATTCGCATTCCATCACGACTGGCGGACAAAAAGAGAAATTATTATTCGACAAAGATGCCGATTTCCAAACAAGTAATAGAAAAAATTTGCGCGTTACGGCCGGACATCCTGCATTCTCATGGTCCATATGCTACACATCTTCTTGCCACAATTATCAAAAAGAAATTGAGTATTCCGCTTATTATGACATGGCACACGCTTGTTGAGGATTATATAAAGTGCTGGACTGAAGAAAAAAAATTGCCCTCTATATTTGGCTCAGTAATTGCGGGATTTTTTATAAAATATTGGGTGGTGCCGCTTTGCAACAAAACTGACCTGATTTTGGCTCCGACAAATTATATAAAAAAATTGTTAACATCATATGATATCAGAGCAAATATTGATTTACTCCCGTTGGCGATTGAGCTTAATAAAGACAAAATCAAAAATTCCGACGACACCAATCTGAAAAAGAAATTAAGCATCAAGTTTAACGACAAAGTTCTGCTTTATGTCGGCAGAGTGACACCTGAAAAAAATATCGATAAGCTGCTTGGTGCCTTTCGGGAAATTTTAAAAACGAGAACCGACCGTCATTTAGTGATTGTCGGCGGTGGCGAACTTGATAAATACAAAACATCGGCCTATGAAAAATTTCAAATTCCAAAAGATAAAATCACTTTTATCGGCGAGGTAAAGAGAGAGGACGTATTTTCTTATTATAAACTAGCGGACTTATTTTTGTTTGCCAGTATCACCGACAATTCCCCTCGAACTATCCTTGAGGCAATGGCCTGCGGAGTTCCGGTTGTTGCAGTAAATGCCGGAGGTGTTGCAGATTTGGTAAATGATACATCATCAGGGTTTCTGGTACCTAACAATGCCGATATTTCCACAAATTTAGCTCAAAAAACAAAAGAAATTTTGTGTTCCGAGGAAATACTTTCCGCAATGTCAATCAAAGCCAAAAAAGAAGTTTTTTCAGATAAATACAATCCTGTATGTTATGCAAAAAAGTTGACAGAAATCTACCATACACAAATAAAATTATATTCAATATGAGCGCTTTCGAGCGCTTTTTTATTGAATAAAATCTGTAAATAAGATAGAATATTACTATGGAACGAGACAACAAATGGCTTCGTGATAGATTGAAATATCTTTGGCAGAGATATTTTTCGGATGTACCAATTGTCAATAAAATCACGATCAAATTCGGGCGACCGACAAGAACCCGTCTTGGTTCAATTAAACCGGGAAGAAAACTCGGAAACGAGCATTCAATTATCACCATTAACGGCCATTTCACAAATCTGGAAATTCCGGAATTTGTGGTTGATGCTGTCATCGCCCACGAATTTATGCATTATGCCCACGGATTTGCCAGTCCGCATGAAAAAGCTTTCAGTCATCCTCATAAAGGAGGAGTTGTGGATTGGGACCTGAAAGAAAGGGGACTTGACGATATTCTTAAACTTGAAAAAAAATGGCTAAAACTTAATTGGTCAAATTACATCAAAAATAATCATCAATTTAAACCTAGGATCAGATTTAAATTTATTTAGGAAAGGAGAAAAAAATGGATTATACTGGCTGGTTAGTAAACATGGCACCAGGATTTACGGCGCTTTTCATTCTGCTTTTAATTTGGAGCTTGATCTGGAAAGGCGTTGCGCTCTGGAAAGCAGCAAGAAACTGTGACAAGGTCTGGTTTGTCTTATTGCTTATCGTTAACACCATGGGCATCTTGGAAATTTTCTACATTTTTGTTTTTTCCAAGAGGGAAAAAACCTGCTGTGAAGATAAAGAAATAAAATCGGAAGAAAAAACCGAAGATAAAAAACCCGAAAAAAGTAAAAAATGAATATTGGAATATTATGATTAAGAAATGTATATTTTGCAAAATTGCCAACAAGACAATTCCTGCGGAAGTTATCTTTGAAGATGATTATGTTTTGGCATTTAAAGATATCAACCCGAAAGCGCCAGTTCATGTTTTGATTATTCCCAAAAATCATATTGAAACAGTTGATAATCTCAAACCAAAAGATGAAAAAATTGTTGGTGCCATGGTTTATGCTGCCCAAAAAATTGCAAGGGATACGAAAATTGCCAAAAACGGTTATCGCTTGGTTTTCAATGTCAAATCTCACGGCGGGCAAATAATCGACCACATTCACTTGCATTTATTAGGTGGACAAAAATTAGGAGGGATGGTATAATAAAAAAGTTCAAAATTAAAAGTGCAAATATCAAAATGACGGAGTAATGTTTCATTATTTTTCAATTGTAATTTTGATTTTTGATTTTTGAATTTTGAATTAATATGAGAGGTAGGTGATTTTTTTGAACGATAATAGAAATTATAATAGAGATTTTAACCGGGCTAAAAGAGATGGAGCGCCCGGTTTTGAGGTATTGGTTAGAAGATTTTTTCGGGAAGTTCAACAGTCAAGAATTTTGTCAGAAGCAAAAAAAAGAAGATTCCACTCCAAGGATATTACCCGCAAGGAAAAAAGAGAAATTGCCCGTCATAAGGCAAGAATTAAAAAAATAAAAAGAGGATATTAATAATAATTTCTAATTTCCAATTTCTAATGTCTAAAAATAAAGGATTAATTATATGAATCTTAAGGAGAAAATCGAAAAAGACTTTATTGAGGCCTATAAAGCTAAAGACGAGGATAAAACTTCTGTGCTTAGAATGGTGAAATCGGCAATCAAAAACAAGGAAATTGAAAAAGGTGAAACTCTATCGGATAACGAAACTGAAAGCGTCGTTGCAAAAGAAATCAAGCAGCGCCGGGATTCGGCCTCGGAATACAAAAAAGGCGGCCGCGATGATCTTGTAAAAAAAGAAGAAAAAGAAATTTCCATACTTTCCGGATATCTCCCTGAACAATTATCGGAAGAAGAAATTTCTAAAATTGTTGAAAAAGCAGTTGCTGATTCCAATGCCTCCGGCATCAAGGACATGGGAAAAGTTATGGGAATAATAATGCCGGAAATAAAAGGCAAAGCTGATGGATCTCTGGTTTCTGAGCTGGTGAAAAATAAACTAAATAAGGAATAATATGAATAAACCATACAAATATGGTTTATTTTTGGTTCTCATTATATCTGTGATAGTTTTTGTTGTTACATATCTTTTTAAATTTTTAGGAAGCAGCATTATAATACTTTTAATCAGCGCTTTTATTTCTGCGCTAATTATTTCAATTATAATAATTTTTTCCGCCCCGATTTTAAAGGATATATTAGCCACATTTCGCACAATGATGAGGCTCGAAAGCTTGTCGCACCCGCTATTAATTGAATTATCGCTGGAAGCGCCCGGCACATACAACCATAGTCTGACAGTAGCCAACCTTGCCAGCCGTGCCTCAAAAGCAATTGGCGCGGACAGCATTTTAACGCGAATCGGCGGATATTACCATGATATTGGAAAATTAAAAAAGCCTGAATATTTTATTGAAAACCAGATTCCTGGAGAGAATCCCCATGCGGAAATGGATGACCCGCAAAAAAGCGCCGAGATAATTCTCGACCACGTTAAAGATGGAGTAAAAATGGCCGAAGATAACCATTTCCCCAAAGAGATTATTGATCTCATTGAACAACATCACGGAACAACAATTGTGACCTTTTTTTACCAGAAAGCAAAAGACAAGTATTTTAAAGCAAGCCGTGAAGAATTTAAATATCCCGGTCCAAAACCGCTTACCCCTGAAGCAGCAATCCTGATGTTGTCCGATGCCATTGAGGCAAAAATAAGATTGGTTGCTAAAATTACACCACTTGTTATCAGGGAAACCGTTGACGAGGTAATCAATACCAGAATCAAGGAAAAACAATTGGAAGTTTCAGGCCTGGATGATAATAAAATTGCACGAATTAGAATTAGTTTTATTGAAACACTGAGCACTATTTTTCACCAAAGAATAAATTATCCCGGAACGAAAAAATGAAAAACCTGAAATTCAAAATAAATTTTATTAATCACTCCAAAGCCAAATTATCAAAAAAATACTTTATCGAAATTGCTAATAATTTTTTTAAGTTAAAAAATATATCCGGCATTTTTGAATTAGATTTGGAAATTGTCGATAAAGATTTTATTAAAAAAATCAATAAGAAATATTTGAAGACCAACACTGTCACCGATGTGCTTTCATTTCCGATTCATGACAAAAATCGCTTGAAAAAAATCCTGACAGGTTCAAACAATTCACCGGTACTTTTAGGACAAATCGTAATTTGTTATCCACAGGCTGAAATTGAAGCTAAAGAAAAGAAAATTTCCCTAAAAAGTGAAATAGAATTTTTATTTATTCACGGCATGAAACACATTATAGGCATTCATCACCGATAGATTATTGCTTTTTCATTAGGATAATTTTATAATGAAAATGCTAGACATAATTCAGATGTATTTGGCTATGTTTTGTTTTAGTTTGTGGTAACGAATTGAATAATTCCAGGTTAATTCTGGACAAATGGAGGGGAAAAATGCCCAAAGACGATATCGTAGTCGGGCTAGATATAGGTACAACCAAGGTTGCTATATGCGTTGGCGGATATAATGAAGGCCATATTGATATCCGCGCACTCACAAAAACTGCCAACTCCGGTTTAAGAAGAGGAATGGTAGTGGATGTTGAGGACACCGTAAGTGCAATTTCCACAGTGCTGGAAGAAGCGGAACGTGTTTCAAAAAATCCTGTCACGTCTGTTTATGCCGGCATTGGCGGAGCGCATATCAATTCGGTAAATTCTAAAGGTGTTATAGCTGTTTCCAGAGCCGATGGTGAAATTGCCGAAGAAGATGTAAAAAGAGTATTGGATGCATCACAAGCCGTCGCAATGCCGACCAACCAGGAAATATTGCACGTCATTCCCAAAACTTTTACCATTGACGGCCAAAATAATGTCAAGGATCCGATTGGGATGGTGGGAGTACGTCTCGAAGTTGAAACCCATGTCATCGGCGGATCGACTGCTGCAATTAAAAATTTGTCAAAATGTATCAGCCAGTCAGGTCTGGAAATTAATGACTTGATATTTTCACCGCTGGCCACATCGAAAATTCTTCTTTCCAAAAAGCAAAAAGAGATGGGGGTGATTCTTATTGACTTTGGCGCAGGAACAACCAGTATTGCAGTTTTTGAGGAAGGGGAACTGATACACTGCAATATTCTCCCTGTCGGCTCAATGCATATCACCAACGATATCGCCATCGGGCTTAGGATTAGTTTGGACACTGCCGAAAAAATTAAACTTAAGCATGCTTCGGCACTTTCCAAAAAAATCAAAGAAGACGAAAATATTAATCTCGCCAATTATGATCCACATGAAAAAGAAAAAATCAGCAAAAAATATATTTCCGAAATTGTTGATGCCCGGCTTGATGAGATTTTTACAATGATTAGAGACGAGTTAAAAAAAATCGGCAAGGACGGAATGCTTCCGGCCGGAGCGGTTTTCACCGGCGGAGGAGCAAAGCTTGATGGGCTAATCGAGTACACCAAAGACAATTTGCGTCTGCCTGCACAAATTGGCTACCCAATTACAGAGATGTCGGGGATGGTTGACAAATTAGATGACCCGATATACACTACAAGTGTTGGATTAATGCTCTGGGGACTTGAAGAGCCAGGCCGGCAGAAAAGCCCTTCGCTCAATCTCGGAAAATTCGGAAATGTCGGCGACAAAATCAAATCATTTTTTAAAAACTTCATGCCGTAATAAATATCATTTTATATTGTAATATTTATAAGGAGTATGAATGGAAAAACCAAGCGACGTCGAAACCTTTGCTATTATCAAAGTAGCGGGCGTAGGAGGATCAGGAGGGAACGCGGTCAACCGTATGATTTTTTCTAAACTCAAGGGTATTGAGTTTATTTCAGTTAATACCGATGCTCAGGCACTTCTTCATAATGAAGCTCCGATTAAAGTCCAGATCGGTAAAGAAACCACTGGCGGATTAGGCGCGGGCAGCGATGTCGAAATGGGTAGAAAATCTATTGAGGAAAACAAGGACGAAGTGTATGAGGTTTTAAAAGGCGCCGACATGGTTTTTGTCACTTATGGCGCCGGCGGAGGAACTGGAACCGGTGCCGGCCCGATGGTTGCTTCTATTGCCAAAGAATTGGGAGCTTTAACCGTGGGTGTGGTCACCAAGCCGTTTTCTTTTGAGGGACTCCGAAGAAAAAAAGTAGCTGAACTCGGAATTGAAGAATTAAAAGATAAAGTTGACACCCTTATTACTATTCCCAATGACCGCCTCTTACAAATTATTGACAAGAAAACCTCGCTTCTTGACGCTTTTGGAGTTGTCGATGACGTTTTAAGACAAGGCGTTCAGGGTATATCCGATTTAATCACGCTTCACGGGATAATTAACGTTGACTTTGCTGATGTGAGAACTATCATGCAGGATGCAGGATCGGCTTTAATGGGTATCGGCAGAGGAACAGGTGACAACCGGGCAATTGAAGCAGCAAGAGCCGCCATCGATTCGCCGCTTCTTGAATTATCCATTGACGGCGCCAAAGGCATTCTTTTCAATATAACCGGCGGACCGGACATGGGCATGTATGAAATTGACGAAGCCGCCAAAGCAATCACCGAAGCAGCCGACCCCGATGCAAATATTATATTCGGGGCAATCATCGACGAGTCAATGACCGGGGAGGTCAAAATCACAGTTATTGCCACAGGTTTTGAAGGGGAAATGCCCGAGAAAAAAACAAGACCGCTCCGCACTATTCAGGAAAATCCGATAATTAAACCTGAATTTAACTTATCAACTCCGGAAATTCCCGAGGATGAGGTAAAATCAGAGGAAGAATTGGAAGTTCCGGCATTTATCAGAAGAAAATTAAAATAAAAAATTCCGCCAGCCGGCGGAAAAATAAAAAACAATAAGACATTTGGCTTTTCAAAATGATAAATAAGCCATAAGCTGCTCCTCGAATAAGTTTGAGGTAAGTATGCGAACAACATGTCTTATTTTAATTTCGCTAAAAATTTATCAATTAGATGAGGAAGCTCGCGAAGCGGGCGGGGAGGGGATTATGGCGATCATTCAAAAAGAATTGACCGATGCCGGCAAAAAGAAAAAAAAGAACCTTTCTGAAATAAAAAAACGCGACGGCCGAATTGTACCTTTTGATCAGGAGAAAATCACCCAGGCAATTTACAAGGCGGGCCACAGCACCGGAGAATTCAACTACCGCAAAGCGAAAGAACTTTCCGATAAAGTAGTAAAAGATCTCGAAAAAAAATATGACAGTGATCTCGCTCCCGGGGTTGAAGAAATCCAAGATATGGTGGAAAATACTTTGATTCACTCGGAGTATCACGACACCGCCAAGTCATATATTTTATATCGCGAGCAGCACGCGAGAATTCGTGAATTTCAAACCATGATTGATTCGGATAAACTTATGGAAGATTACCTTGATAAACTGGACTGGCGGGTCAAAGAAAATGCCAATATGAGTTATTCGCTTCAGGGACTCAATAACTATGTTTCCTCGACAATATCGGCACACTACTGGCTCAACAAGGCTTATCCAAAAGAAATCCAAACCGCTCATATCAGCGGTGATTTGCATATCCACGACCTGCAGCTTCTTTCGGCATATTGCTGCGGATGGGACCTTAAGGACTTGCTTATCCAAGGCTTCAAAGGCGCTCATGGTAAAATCGAATCAAAACCGCCGAAACACTTTCGAAGCGCTCTCGGGCAATGTGTAAATTTTTTCTATACACTCCAAGGAGAGGTTGCCGGTGCGCAGGCATTTTCCAATTTTGACACCTATCTCGCACCCTTCATCCGCTATGACAAACTGAGCCAAAAAGATGTCAAGCAGGCAATGCAGGAATTCGTTTTTAATATGAATGTTCCGACACGTGTTGGTTTTCAAACACCTTTTACCAATATCACAATGGATTTAAAACCCTCAAAAATGATAGGGAACGAAAATATTGTCATCGGCGGCAAGCCTCAAGATGGCAAATATAAAGATTATCAAAAAGAAATGGACATGTTCAATCAGGCATTTGCCGAAGTCATGGTGGAGGGGGACGCTTCAGGAAGAGTGTTTACCTTCCCGATTCCCACCTACAACATTACCAAAGATTTTGATTGGGACAACCCGAATTATAATCAGATATTTACCATGGCAGCCAAATATGGCATCCCTTATTTTTCTAATTTTATCAATTCCGACATGAGTCCCGACGACACAAGGAGCATGTGCTGCCGACTCCGACTTGATAACCGGGAACTCCGAAAGCGCGGAGGAGGTCTTTTCGGCGCTAACCCGCTTACCGGATCGGTCGGGGTGGTGACCCTCAACATGCCCCGATTGGGATATCTGTCCCGAAACAAAAAAGAATTTTATAAAAAATTAGCAGACCTCATGGATATTGCCAAAAACAGCCTGGAAATCAAGAGAAAAATCTTGGAAAATCTCACCGAGCAGGGGCTTTATCCTTATTCCCGCCATTATTTATCGGGCGTTAAAAACGCTTTCGGCGAATACTGGAAAAACCATTTTTCCACCATCGGTCTTAACGGCATGAACGAGGCGCTTTTAAATTATATGGGCAAAGATATTTCCTCCGAAGAAGGCAGCAAGTTTGCCAAAGAAATTCTTGACTTCATGCGCGAGCGGCTCATGGACTACCAGACCGAAACAAATCATCTTTATAATCTTGAGGCAACTCCGGCTGAAGGCACATCGTATCGTCTTGCCCGGCTTGACAAGAAGAAATATCCCGATATTATCGTCGCCAACGAGGAAAACGTCCAAAAATTCGGCGCAGCGCCATACTATACCAACTCAACAAATCTGCCGGTTCATTATACCGAGGACATCTTCGAAGCACTCGACAATCAGGATGATATCCAGACACGCTATACCGGAGGAACGGTGCTTCATGGATTTTTGGGAGAACGAATTGAAGACCCGGTTGCCTGCAAAAAAATTGTCCGAAAAATTGCTGAAAATTATCATCTTCCGTATTTTACCCTCACTCCGACCTTCAGTGTTTGTCCCAAACATGGATATCTTCCTGGCGAACATTTCTATTGCCCAAAGTGCGATCATGAAATCGGCTATATTGAAAAAAAACAAAATATTGATATAAAAGAAACGATAGCAGTTTAAATTAGTTAAGGAGGAAAAATGACACAAGAAACAACTGCAGGACCAACCAAGGAAGATCCAAACGAAAAGCGGCAGCCTTGCGAAGTATATTCGCGCATTGTCGGCTATCTTCGACCGGTGCAAAACTGGAACGAAGGCAAAAAAGCTGAATACCACGACCGCAAAGAATTCGACGTCCAATAAATAATTTTGTGACTAAATGGTGATTTCTTGTGACTTGCTTTGCGTGACTATTTGTTAAACAATGAGCCACTACTAGTCACTTCCTATCACCACAAACCACCATCTATTCAATCCTATGACCATTGCCGGATTGCAAAAAACATCGCTTATTGATTATCCAGGGAAAATTTCTGCTGTGATTTTTACCAGCGGATGTAATTTAAGCTGCCCGTTTTGCCATAACCCGGAACTGGTTAACCCCAAACTTTCAATGTTTAATATTCACGAAAGTGAGATTATTGAATTTTTGAAAAAACGAAAAAAAATTCTTGACGGAGTGGTAATCACTGGCGGCGAGCCGACAATCTATCCCGATTTGATTGATTTTATAAAGAAAATCAAAAAGCTAAACCTGCTTATCAAACTTGATACCAACGGGACAAATCCAGAACTTATTAAAAAATTGATTGACGAAAAACTTGTTGATTATGTCGCCATGGACATCAAGGGACCGCTCTCCAAATATCCGGAAATTGTCGCCAAAGATGTGGATTTGCAAAATATCAAAAAAAGTGTGGAATTGATTAAAAAAGCCCCTCGAGAATACTCGGGGCAAGCTAAAATTGATTATGAATTCAGAACAACCGTGATTCCCAAATATCTCGATAAAAAAGATTTTGAAAAAATAGGGGAGTGGTTTAAAGGCGCAAAAAATTATTATCTTCAGCAATACAGAAACACCAAAACCCTCGACCCCGATTTTCAGCATGTATATCCTTACGACGAATCCAAACTCCAGGAATTTGCCAAAATTATGAAAAAATATGTGAAAGATATTGGGATTAGAGGAATTTAGTTCCTGATAAAATAATTATATGAATTTAACACTTGAATATAAATTGGCCAAAAATTATGCAAGTCAATCCCAAAAAATCAGGATACTAACTGAGCAATGGGTTGATAAGCAAATATTTTGTCCAAATTGTGGTCAACTCAAAATAGATAAATATGAAAACAACAGACCAGTTGCAGATTTTTTCTGTTCAAACTGCAAAGAAGAATATGAACTAAAAAGTAAAAAAGACACTGTCGGAAATAAAATTCTTAATGGTTGTTATAAAACTATGATAGATAGACTACAAGAAAATAATAATCCTAATTTTTTTATTCTAAATTATAACCTGAAAAATTACGATATACTTAATTTTTTAGTTATTCCTAAACATTTTTTCATTCCAGAGATAATCGAAAAAAGACAACCATTACACGTTACCGCTCGCCGAGCTGGATGGATAGGATGTAATATATTACTTCAAAGCATCCCGGAATCTGGTCGAATATTTTTTATTAAAAATCATCATATTAAACCAAAAAACGACGTACTTGAAAATTGGAAAAGAACTTTATTTTTACGAAAAGAAAAAGATATTTCAACTAAAGGTTGGCTGATTGATATTATGCGATATATAGAACGATTGAATAAAAAGGAATTTACATTAAATGAAGTTTATAAGTATGAAAAGGAATTAGAGATATTGCATCCAAACAATAGACACATTAAAGATAAAATTCGTCAACAATTACAATTTTTAAGAGATAAAGGATATCTCGAATTTACTAACCGAGGAAACTATCGATTAATATAAAATTATAAATAGTTCAATTCAAACTGAATACGACAAAATATATTCCTATTTCAATACGACTTGCGAGTCGTTTGATTTATTAGAATGGAATGGAAATATCTTAAATGTTTGGAACAACAACAAGATTGTTGAAATTTATAAATATAATGATTTAAAAGCACTTGATATTTTTTAACGTTAATTAAATTACCTATATAATCATAATGATCAAATCAAAACTTTTGGAAAATTTGAATAAAGAGCAGGTAAAGGCGGTGACACATAAGGATGGACCGCTTTTGATTTTTACGTATCATTATTGATTGACTAACTTTCATCTATGGTAAAGGCATATCACTTAAATATTCAATTAATAAATTATTATATGTCTATATTTGATAAAATAAAATCTGCAATCATCCCGCCAAAAAATCCTGAGGAATTGGCGCGAGCAATCATCGAAAAAATTGCCAATATGTCTTTTGGTTTGTTTAAAAATGAAAATTTTCGGGAGATGAATAATTTTAACAAACTTGAAATTACGGAACAGGATAGAATTTTTAACGAAATTTTGGTTACTGGAATTGCATTATCCATTCTCACTTTCGAAACTCTAGAGAGTAGAGCCAAAAATGAACGGATTAAGGGCTCTTACTCGGAAATCCAGGTTGAGATCGCCAGCCGCTATCCCAACTGGCTGAAAGAACTGGGAGGTGAAGAAAATAATATTGATTTATGGAGAGACCTCATCAAAATGAGAGTGGAGGAGTACGAAAATGATTTCAAAGAAAACGAGAAAGAAATTAAAAAACGTTCTGACACACCGCTACCATATATTTTTGTCACTGCTATTGGCGGAGCAAAGCATATTAGCCGAAGCAACAAAAAAATAATGGATAATATCTTCAAACCGTTTCTAAAGTGGAACATAACACTTGTTAATGAAATATTGAAAATAATGGAAAAATATCTGCCATAAAAATATGACCAAATCAAAACTATTAGAAAACTTGAATACTTAATTTCTTCACAATCCCATCTTATCTCATGCCTCCAACCCTTTACTGACCTCGTAGGTCAGTAATTTTTATGGTAAAATATATTTATGACACAATTTAGGAAAGACATATTGGTAAACAACGAATATTATCACATATTTAGCCGCAGTATTGGTGGGTATGTTATATTCAATAATAAATTTGAATTTGAGAGAATGTCAGATTTAATTAATATTCTGAGACACAAGAGCTTCAACTATCAATTTTCACAATTCAAACGCCTTAGTAAAGATGATCAGGCAGATACTCTTAAGAAATTTGATTCGGAAAACGAATTATTTGTAGATATAGTCGCATACTGTTTGATGCCGACTCATTTTCACCTAATTTTAAGGCAAGTTTCAGATCATGGGATTACAAAATATATTGCTAAACTATTAAATAGTTATTCTAAATTTTTTAACATTATTCACAAACGTTCAGGCCCACTTTGGGCTGGCCGATTTAAAAATATTAGAATTGTCAGCGATGAACAACTATTACATTTGACAAGATACATTCATTTGAATCCCTGCTCGGCAAATTTAGCAAAAAACGCAGAAGATTGGAAATATTCTTCTTATAATGAATACTTATTGAAATTTGATTCTAGTTTTTGCAACTTCAAACCTGTTATTGATCTAAGTCCAGAATGTTATAAAAATTTTATTAATGATAGAAAAGATTACCAGCAGCAAATATCCCTTATCAAACACCTTTTTTTCGAAGATTATTCCGGCTAACCAATTACTGACCTACGAGGTCAGTAATATTATTTGCAATATTAGGTGCTTTTCAATATGATAAATTTATAATATGACCAAGTCGAAACTTTTGGAAAACTTGAATAAGGAGCAGGTGAAGGCGGTGACACATAAGGATGGGCCGCTTTTGATTATTGCCGGAGCGGGCACCGGAAAAACAAAGGTCATAACTCATAGAATTGCCTGGCTTATAGAACAAAAACTGGCTCGTCCTGAAGAAATTCTTGCGCTCACCTTCACCGAAAAAGCCGCCGCTGAAATGGAAACACGAGTTGACATGCTTGTTCCTTATGGCTTCGTGGACACATGGATTTCCACCTTTCACGCTTTTGGCGATCGTATAATCAGAGATTACTCGCTTGACCTCGGGCTTCCGACAAATTTCAAGGTTTTATCCGAAACTGAACAAGCGATATTCATGAAAGAAAACATTTTTGCTTTTGACCTCAATTATTTCCGTCCGCTTTCCAAGCCCCTCACTCACATTGAAGAAATGCTCGGCCATTTTTCCCGCCTCAAAGACGAACTAATCACTCCCGATGAATATTTATTTTTTGTCGAAAAAAAACTTAACAAAGCCAAAGACCCTGAAGAACAAAAAGAAGCCGAAAAAACTCTGGAACTAGCCAAGGCCTACAAGCGCTACAACGAACTCATGTTTGAAGCCGGCAATCTTGATTACGGCGACCAGATTTTTTTGACTTATAAACTTTTAAAAGACAACAAGCATATCCTTCGCGAACTCAGAAATAAATTCAAATACATTCTAGTTGATGAATTTCAGGATACCAACTACGCCCAGAATGAAATCGTGAAAATTTTATCCGATAAAAATGGAAACGTTACGGTGGTCGGCGACGATGACCAATCCATTTACCGCTTCCGCGGCGCTTCCATAACCAACATCATGGATTTCAAGAATAATTATTCCAATATTACCCAGGTTGTCCTTAATAAAAATTACCGCTCGACCCAGGAAATTCTCAATTCGGCTTATACTCTCATCAAGCACAACAATCCGGACCGCCTGGAAGTCAAAAACAACATCAACAAAAAGCTTACCTCCGACTCCCATGGAACGGCGCCCGAATTCATGTTCTTTGACACATTAACCTCTGAGGCGGACACGGTTGCCAAAAAAATTCAAGAACTAAAAATATCCAAGAATTTTTCCAACAAGGATTTTGCGATTTTGGTCCGTGCCAATAACCACGCACAGCCCTTTTTGGAAAGCCTCAACTTGCTCGGCATCCCTTATATTTTTTCCGGGGCAAGCGACCTTTATCAAAACGAGGAAATAAAAAATCTGGTATCGTTTTTGAAATGCCTGGTTTATGACGATGACAACTTGTCATTTTACAAGCTCGCGACCGGTGAATTTTATGGCATCTCCCACGAATTTTTGACCGAGTTTTACACCCGCGCCAAGCGCGAGCACCGCTCAATTAAAGATATATTTGAAAAACGTTCCGAGTCAAAAAACAAAATTGAGGAACAAAAATTAACGCTGCTCATTCACGATCTGGAAAAATATTTCCTCAAAAAAAACCAGCCTGCCGGTGAGGTGCTCTACGAATATCTCTGTGAAAAAAATTATCTCAAGAATCTTCTTAAAAATGTCACCACCGAAAATGAACTCAAAATATACAACATCGCCAAATTCTTTGAAAAAATTTCCGAGTTTAACCATGCTTCGCGCGACAAAAGCATTCTTGCTTTCCTGGAAAATCTCGAGACAATTTTGGAATTTTCATCGAGCATTGTAAATTCCGATATTGACCCCGAAATTGATGCCGTGAATATTTTGACGGTTCATGCCGCCAAGGGGCTGGAGTGGCCGGTGGTGTTTATTGTTAATTTGGTGAGCGATAGATTTCCGATGAAAAGGCAAAGAGAGCAACTACCGATATCAAGTGAACTTATAAAAGATAAAATTCCCGAAGGCGATTTTCATTTGGCAGAAGAAAGAAGATTGTTTTATGTGGCAGCAACGCGCGCCAAAAAATATTTGTTTCTTACCGCAGGCATCAACTATGGCGGAAAACGTCCGAGAAAGGTTTCCAATTTCGTCATGGAGCTCCTTGATAAGGTTAATGTCGAAAAAACAAAGATTACCCCGAAAGCCATCGAGAAAATTACAAAATTCCGCAAAGGCCCGAAAATGCCAATCATTCTACCAAGCAAATTCAAAGACAAGATTCTGAAACTCTCCCGCCAGCAGATTGATGACTACGCCACCTGCCCCAAAAAATTTTATTTCGCCCATGTCGTCAAAGTGCGCTTGCTGGAAAATGCCAATCTGATGTACGGAACAGCAATACACGCGGCTCTTGATCATTACTTCCAGAAAAGAATCCGCCGGGAAAATATCAGCATTAATGACTTGATTGATTATTACCAGGAAGCATTCAGGAATGTCGGTTTTATCACAAGAGAGCACGAAGACAAAGTTTTTGCCAAGGGCAAAGAAACGCTTATGAGATTTTTCAATGCGGACCAGAAAGAAAATCTTGCCCCTTTAAAAGTTGAGGAACCGTTTGAATTTATTGAAGGAGGCGTCAAAATCAGCGGAAGATACGATCTCATCTATGAAAATGAGGCAATTCCGGAAATCAGGGATTTTAAAACCACCGAAATAAAGGAGCCAAAAGATGCCGAGCGGCGCATCAAAGAATCAACGCAAATGCTCATCTATGCTCTTTCCTGGTACAAAAAACATCATGTTATTCCTAAAACCACCCTGTATTTTATTGAGCCTAATCTCAAAGG
>Ga0105099_10000714_pt1 | contig 22159 bp, 17 predicted proteins | sample PPLLak3cmMay2015_2_FD_79138 | JGI IMG/M metagenome (GOLD analysis project Ga0105099, IMG submission 79138) | Freshwater sediment microbial communities from Prairie Pothole Lake near Jamestown, North Dakota, USA - PPLs Lake P8 Core (1) Depth... | ecosystem: Environmental > Aquatic > Freshwater >... | reverse complement strand
GTGCCGCTTCTCTGTCTCGTACTCGATGTGCGCTGTCGCTATCGTTATACCACGCGCCTTCTCTTCCGGTGCATTGTCGATATCGTCAAACTTCTTAATCGCCGCGAATCCCTTAGGTGCCTGGCGCATTGTTATAGACGCCGTCAATGTCGTCTTCCCGTGATCCACATGCCCTATTGTCCCGACATTTACGTGCGGCTTCGTCCTTGCAAACTTCTCCTTTGCCATATAGACAACCCCTTCTCGGTTAAATATTGATAAAGTGCAGTAGAACCCGTGTGTTGGCTGTGATGAGCCCAAAACGGGGATCGAACCCGTGAACCTCATCCTTACCAAGGATGCGCTCTACCGACTGAGCTATTTGGGCATTAACAAGCGGGTGATGAGACTCGAACTCACAACAGCCACCTTGGAAGGGTGGAGCTCTACCAATTGAGCTACGCCCGCACAATTATAAAATGGACAGGGATGGATTTGAACCACCGTAGGCTAACGCCGATGGATTTACAGTCCATTCCCATTGACCCCTCGGGCACCTGTCCATAAAACTCCATAATCAGAAAAAACCGGCAGCCCTGAGTGCTGGAGCCGATGGAGGGATTCAAACCCCCGACCATTCGATTACAAATCGAATGCTCTATCAGCTGAGCTACATCGGCATTTTTTTTCGTTTTAAAAAAAAGATTCTTCCTAAAATAATAAGTGGGATGATTAAAAACCAAAAAAAAGATGAAAAAAATACGATTTCTCTGACAGGCCAATTATTTGATTTTAATACCCTTTTGCTATTTCATCTATCAATCCGTATTTTTTCGCGTCCTCCGCCGACATGAACAGGTCCCTGTCCGTATCAATCTCCACCTCCTTCAGGGATTTACCCGTATGCTTTGAGAGAATCGCATTTAAATTCTGGCGGATTCTGATCATTTCTTCCGCCTGTATCTGGATATCAGAGGCAGGGCCGTACATACTCCCTGCTATAAGCGGCTGGTGAATCATTATGCGGGCGTTTTCCCATGCGTATCGTTTCCCTTTTGTTCCCGAACACAACAGAACAGCCCCCATGCTGGCAGCCTGCCCGATGCACACCGTCACTATATCCGACTTCGCATACCGCATCGCGTCATATATTGCCAGCCCGGAAGATATTGCCCCGCCGGGGCTGTTGATATACATTTTTATATCCTTCTTCTCACAACTGTCAAAATAGAGAATCTTCTGTACCACCGTTTTTGCGCTCTGGTCGTTAACTTCCCCCCACATGAATATTTCCCTTCTCGCAAGCACCTGTTCTTCGATTTCTCTGTCTATCAACAGCTTCTTCATTTCATCAAAAAAACCGGTGGACTTTGTCTCGTCACTCATAGCAACTCCTTCATTAAAATGATCACGAACATTCGAGGGCATTGAGGGTGACAATGCGAGCCCCTGTTCATATACGGAATTCATCGCCCTGTTCCTGCTCTGCGCACCCTGAAAACAGCTATCGAGCATTAGTAACGTAAAATTACTTTATTAACCATGTCTATGACAAGCATTCATTCGCATGACCCGATATTTTCAAGTACTCAGCTCGCAATCTGCCGAGCCGTCGGCACAATCCCGGATCTCGACGCCTATAGCCTTCAGTTCGTCCCGGAAACGGTCCGCGCCGACATAATCCTTCGCTTTTCTAGCCTTGATTCGTTCAATGGCCAGATGAGTAATCCTTTGCAGCGTGTCGTCCGGCACTGGTCCGGGCGCGAAAATCTTTACCTGAGGGTGTGAACGGATCACCTGCTTCTGCGGCTGCGACGCGAAAAGGTCCAGCGCTGTTATAGTATCAACGATCTGCAACGCGCTCCTTTTTTCATCGGGCGAAAACGATGTCTCGTGCAGAATGTCCCAGATCGCAGCCATCGCCTGCGGCATATTAAGGTCGTCATACAGGGCTGCCCAGAAAGGCGTCAGCAGTTCTGCGGTCCGCGCATCATCGACCGGGCGGGCCGCGCCTTCCGTCTGCTTTAACACGGCGCCCCGTATGTTTTTAAGGCTGTTCGCCGCGTTGTCGATGCCCTCCCAGGAAAAGCTGAGCGGGGATCGGTAATGAGCGGTATAGCAGAAAAGTCGGTAGGCCAGCGGATCAATCTTTTTCTGTTTCAACGATTCGAGCGTTATAAACTCCCCCGACGATTTGGCCATTTTCCCCTTTTCCAGCACCAGAAACTCGCCATGAAGCCAGTACCGGACATACTGCCTGCCGGTTGCAGCCTCCACCTGCGCGATCTCATTAGTGTGATGTATCCGTATGTGGTCGATGCCGCCGCAATGGATATCGACCGGCTGAGCAAGGTACTTCAGGGACATCGCGCTGCACTCGATATGCCATCCGGGGAACCCGACGCCCCAGGGGCTCTCCCACTCCATCATGCGCTTTTTGTCGGTTGGTGAAAATTTCCAGAGCGCGAAGTCGGTGATGCTCCGCTTATCGCCCAGCGCAACGCGGGAGCCGGCGCGCAGAGAGGCGGGGTCAAGTCCGGCAAAATCGCAGTATGCCCCGAATTTCGAGGTGTCGAAATAGATGCCGTCGTCCGTTCCGTAGGTTACCCCGTTTTCCTCGAGTTTCCGGATCATCGCAATCATCTCGGGAATATGGTCGGTCGCCCGCGGCCAGATATCGGCGTCAAGGATGCAAAGGTCGCGGATGTTTTTCATGAACTCTTCGGTATAATACCGGGCAATATCCCAGACGGTCTTTCCCTCGCGCTGTGCGCCCATCTCCATTTTATCGTCGCCGCTGTCTGCGTCGGATGTCAGGTGCCCCACATCGGTTATATTGACAACATGTTTTACCGTATATCCCAGCGCAAGGAGTGTCCGCTTCAGCACGTCTTCAAACACGTACGTGCGCAGATTGCCGATATGGGCGAAATTATATACCGTAGGTCCGCAGCAATAGAGGCCGACCTCGTTATGCGCAGCGTCAAACAGCTCCTTTTTACGCGACAGGGTATTATAGAGCGACAGTTTTTTTTCCATCCTAATACTCCATGAGCACCTTCGCCGCGCCCTCTGTAATTGAGCCGATCACCAACGGCTCGTACTCTTTCAGCACGGGCGCATGAACAACCTCGTGTGCATCCTTTTTATCAACAACAACAACCATGCCGATACCCATGTTGAACGTGCGGTACATCTCGTCATTCTCTACGTTCCCGTACTTTTGAAGGAATTGGAAGATCGCTTCCGGTTTCCAGGACTTCGTATCGATAACCGCGTCACACCGGTGCGGGAGTATCCGGTCGATATTCTCCTGAAAACCGCCGCCCGTTAAATGCGCGCACCCTTTGATTATCCCTTTTTTCATGAGACCCAGCAGGGAGCTGTAGGCGCGGTGCGGCCTTAAAAGCTCCTGTCCGAAGGTCCTTCCCGTTGGCGGGAAAACATCATCGTACGTCTTGCCTGCAACCTCGCCGACGATCTTGCGGGCAAGGCTGTACCCGTTGGTATGCAGGCCATTTGAACGCAGTCCGATCACCCGGTCGCCCGGCTGAATGGTCCTGCCGTCGATGATTTCCGGTTCATCGACAATGCCGACAATGGTGCCTGCGATATCGTATTCTCCCTTGCTGTAAATTCCCGGCATTTCCGCCGTTTCTCCGCCGATGAGCACGACGCCGGCATTCCTGCACGCCCTGGTGAGTCCCGTCATGAACTGCTCCATAATATCAGGCGAGAGAACGCCCATACCGATATAATCGAGGAAAAAGAGGGGTGTTGCTCCCATGACAAGGATGTCATTCACGCAGTGATTCACGATATCCTCGCCCACCGTGTCATGTATTCCTGTTGCAAAGGCAATCTTCAGCTTTGTTCCAACGCCATCCACCGAAGAAACAAGCACGGGTTTTGAATACTCCTTGAGCATCGAGACGTCAAAAAGCCCGCCGAACTGGCCGAATCTTCCCAGCACATTACCCGTATAGGTTGTTTTCACCAGTTTCCCGATTCTCTCTTTTGTGTCAGCCCAGGCGGCAAGACTTACTCCGGCGTCTGCATAGGTGAGCGGTTTCTGCTGCATAATCCTTTTTTCCTCTTCTTCGTTAAATCGATTGAAGCGCGATACATTTCTCAATAAAAATATCATTCCGGATTTATAGAATATAAATATTTTTATTAATTTTATCTATTAATTATTGTCAAATTTCAGCCTTATAACATAATTTTTCTAAAAACGCACTTTACCTGTATTGTGAATCATAGAGTATGGCGCCTTTAATACAAAGAACGGCAGCATATTTGCTTTTCTTATGTTCATTGACTTTACCAGCATACTGCCAGACAAAAGAGTGGCAGATTCCGGTCCTTGTGTGCAACCGTAGAATGTGGCAAGCTGTTTCATTAACCGAGATTGGCGGATTCGGTAGTGCACGAAAACCCCGCCCATCAGTACCAGCCCATTTTCACACCGGTGTTGATATCAAACGGCCTTCTAATAATTATAAAAACGAACCGGTATTTCCGGCGGGTACCGGTATTATTATCAGCAAACGCGACGACGGCGCATACGCTCAACTTATTATTGAGCATTACCTCGGAGGCACTGCCTGTGTCTGGACGGTATATGAGCATATTGCGGGAATAACCGTTTCTGTCGGAGATACTGTTTTTGCCGACAAACCGATTGCGCGATTCTTCAATACGCGGGAATTGGACAGCCTGGGCTGGCAGTTTGACCATCTGCATTTCGAAGTAATGAAAGCAAAACCGTACAGGCTGAAAACAAATCAAAAAACACCGCAACGTTTTTATGGAACCTGCAGCCTTGAATGCTATACCATGGAAAAATTAAACGTGACCTACTATAATCCTATGGAATTTATACAGAATAGAAAAGATACTACCAGATAACGGATTAAGCAGTATATGGAAGGGGAAAGCCTTCCACCCGCAAGGGGTACTAAAGCCCTGGTCTCCAATCCCGCCAATGAGAGGGTACGCTGGAAGAGGGCGGGATTTCCGACACACCCCTTCACAGGCAGGTCTCCTGGCACGGGGGCACACTAAGGATGGCGAATACTATAGCCCTTGTTTAAGATGCCACATAGACTATAACAAAAGTCATGGTACTCAACATATCGCCGATAAGCTGCCGATTCTGTCATGGGAAAAAAACCTGCATGCTTTTGCACGACGAGTAAATCCGCTTCGGGAGAACGACCGTTCTCTTTTTCGTGCTGCTATTTCCAAGGGTTTAAAGCGAACGAATTCGGAGCGCAGATAGGTATCGTGCATGCCAATGAACCATCTGAACTAAAAAGACAATGCGCCAAAGTCAATCGGAAGCTCTGCCTGTTGCGAGCTCGTGGGCTTATCACTCGCCGTGGTTGCTCTGGTAACAGAAATGGGTATGCGCCACATGAATGCGACTATAGACATGTATAATAATGCTATACCCGTATCCTAAAAAAGGTCGCTCAATGTAATTGATATTTGCAAAGAATTATCTACGCTAAAAACGTAGAATATTCAAATACAGACACTAAACCAGCCTCAAAAACCTGCTCGGCTTCAACTGAACCTTTCTTCCATGCAACAGCTTCTCTTTTACGGAAATCAGATACAGAAACCGCTCAGCCCGTGTGACGCCGACATAAAAAAGCCTCTGTTCCTCATCAAAATCGCAATCGACCGGCTTCTTTTTCTTTGTACGGAAAACCGAAATGACAAGGTCGGTCCAGGTGTTGATTTTCCGCGACTTCTGTATCTTGTAGTGAGGAAAAATAGATTCCTCCAGATCACAGAGAAAAACCACGGGAAACTCAAGGCCTTTGCTGCCGTGCACCGTAATAAACGTCGGGAATCCGGCATCTGCCCCGCACATGCCGGTCATCATTTCTTTTGCAGTACTGAGCGTCTCGTTTAATCTGAACAGCATCGCCATGCTGGAAACTGCAATCTTTTCGTTTTTCTGCAGCAATCGTGCTGTATCAAGAACCTGCCGTATCATTTTCTCGTGGTCCGCAAAAAACCATTTCTGCGGCCTGGCGCCCCCGGACTCCGCAGTGTCCGCATATCTGCCGGATACGAGCGACTTCCTGAACTGGAGCGGTTTATCAGAAAATATCCTGTTTGCGGTTTTGAGGATAGCGGGCGTGCTGCGATAATTCATTTCCAGTTTTATCATGCCGGCGCCGGGGAAATGGCCATCAAAATTCATGGTGGGGCCGATATCGGCGCCCCTGAACCCGTAGATTGCCTGATCGTCGTCGCCAACCGCGAATACGCGGTTTTGCGGCGAAAGCAACGCGTGCAGCATTGTAATCTGTAACGGGTTCGTATCCTGGAATTCATCGACAAGGATAGCGGAAAACGCGGCAGCGTAATGGCGTTTTACGTCAACATGGTTCTCAAACAGTGCCAGCGCCTGCTTTATCATGTCCGAGAATTCCCACCGGCTTCTTTCGATTTTCACCCGCGAAAAATCATCCGCCGTCTTTCGTAATGCCGCCCTCACTGATTCAGGTAATGCCATTACCCTGTCCGGGTTAACATCCTGCCGGGCAAGCAGATCATCCAGACCGGTAATGGATATACCCAGTGATCTTCTCTGGTCGGTGGTGGAAACTTCGGCAAGCAGCCTGACGCGCTCTTCACCATTCAGGAGCGCGGGCTCGGTCGTATACCCGAGTCGCGCTGAGTTTTTCATCCCCAGAACAGTATCCCGTAACACCTGCAGCCCGAAGCCGTGAAAGGTGGTGACGACCGGAGGCGTATCGTTTTTTTCAATCCCGGGCAGCTTATAGACGCGCTCCTTCATCTCTTCCGCGGCTTTTCGCGTAAAAGTAAGCGCCAGTATTTTATGCTGCGGGCAATGGGCCTGTGCGCAGAATGCGATCCGTTTTGTGAGAACAGACGTCTTGCCGCATCCCGCACCCGCCAGAACAAGCCAGTGCCGGTTAAAAGAAGCGGTTACCGCTTTCTCCTGCTGGGAATTGAGACCCTTGAGTATATCTTTCACCGCAGAGCTGTCAGCATTGTTTTTCATTATAAAAGCAGGGAGAACAAACCCTGGAATGAATATCAGGTTACACGCGCCTTAACCGTTCACGCCCCCTAAATCTCCTGCGTCGCTTCGCTTTGCTGGACGATGCCCCGAAGGGGGACTTGTAAGGTGCTGATATTTATTATGTTATTAAATTACCGGACGATTTTTTTATTTGACAGAAGCTATGTATTTACACCTGTTTTAATGGTTTTTAAACAATATTTCACAAATGAGCTAATCAATCTATACTTGTTAAAGGTTTTATAACTACAATAAAATTCAGTCATTACAAGTCCCCCTTCGGGGGATTTAGGGGGCGTGAATGGTTACCACGCGCCTTATTGTATTACCCGGTCCCATTGAAAAAATTTTCCTTTTTTCGGGTCGGATTCATAATCCAGCTCAACGACAGGACTCTTATCGGCTGCAACGACAATATCCTTTCTTTCCTTATAATTCTGCCGGTTAAAAATAAACCGGTTGGTAAAGGCGCCCCCCGCACTGAACATCAGTATTTCGGCGAACTGTTCGCAATCGACGCGAACGAGCACCTCGCCCGAATCGCGTAACGCCAGAATCCGGGCGCAGTGCACAACAGCGTCCGCAGGGTAGTTGAACGATCGTATCATGCCTTTCGGTCCGCTCAGTGAAATGGCGTAGGGGCAGCTTATCGTTGCGACGTTATACAGGGAGTCCTGTATCGACCGTATCGCTTCGGGTAAATCTGATCGCCCTTTTGACAGTTTCTTATCCAGGTCTCTATATACGGAGCGGGAGATACGGACGAGATATTCACCCTTACTCAGGTGTCGGGCAGCCGCCTTGATCCTGCTGCCCCTTTCATCAAGCATTGAAATATCCGGGATCGTTTTGCCGACCGGCTGCCGCATATTGCAGGGAAGCGACAGGGGCGCGTAGATTACCTGTTTCTCTATATCGATCAAGTGCGCAAGGTTCGGCTCCGACGGGGACGGCCGGTACCCGTAGTATCCCCGCTTGTGCACGCTGATATCCTTTTTAATATAATTGATCACTCCATAATACAGGTTTCCCCTGATATCGATCCCCGGCTGAAAGACAAAACTTTCAACTTTTTTTACCGTATAGTAGGTCTCGGCGTCCTCGCCGATAATAACGTCTTTGTTCGCCAGTTTCAGCAGCGGGTCCGCATAGAGAATATTTCCCGCGGGATCAAAAACGTAAAAGGTCTGATTATACCGGTCTTCAGCAGCGCCGGCCGTGGCGTAGATTCCGGCGATATACCAGTTGTTATCCCTTAAAAACACCTGAATCGGATTGATAAGCTGAAGCCGGTTGTTCGCTTCAACATCCCTGATTCCCGGGAAAAACGACTTGCATTTTCCTTCGCTTTCATTGATAACCGGGGAGGAAAAGGTATAGAATTTATCGACAGACCACCATCTGTTTCCCCCCGTCACCGACGTAAACCCGATCAATTGCGGCAGAACGAAAAAAGTGTTCGCCATATCGTCGGTGATGCTGTTGTGCGCCAGGTTGAAAATCTGCCCGTTCTCAATTCCCAGATAATACGGATACTCTTTTTCCTTGACCGGTTTCAGCCGGTTCTTAAAAATCTTTTTTTCAAAAATCGTCAGGGGGTACTCTTTGCTTTTCATCTTCTGGTAGTAGAGGATCGTGGTGTTATCAACCGGAAAAGCGAGGATGATTCGCTTATGGCTCTCGTGCGGCAGCCCCCGGTTTTTATCGAATACCGAATGGGAATCGATAACTGCACCCCGCTGGTCGTAGAGCAGATATCCGTTCTCCGAATAAAAGAGCAGGTGGTTGTCCTGCATAACAACCGGGCCTGCAAGCGTTTTCCTGATCTGGCAATTTTCGGGACAAGAGAAAAGACTTGGGGAGGCGGTATCGGACACAAGCGGTATTTTGAATAACAGCGTATCAAAGGCACGCTGCGCCCGGAGGCTCATACAGCAACAAAGCAGCAGAAGACCGCTTATCAAAATTCTTTTCATAGGTCGTTCAATCCCTTCTGGAATGGCCGGCTTTTCCGATTTAAAAACGATAGTACGCACTATTCTAATTTCAATTTCTTCACATCGCTACCAGATTATAATATAAAATATTTATTTTCTTTTACCTATTATTAACAGATACTATATTTTAATACGGTATAGAAAAATCATATTAATCTAAAAGAGCATTATGAATAAAACCTATTCCCGCAAACCGATATCAAACTTTTTCATTAAAAAAGAGCTGCAAATCAGCCTGATTATAAAAATCGTGTTATCAGTCCTGATCGCCACCGTTGTCTGTCTGACCACACTTCTTTTAACCTATCTGATTCAATATAAGAGTGCTGTATTTTACCGCGTAACTTTCGAAGCGAGCGCTTCCATCGGCGAGAGGGAAAATATCACTTCCATCATATTGCCAAGCCTTCTAATAAGCAGTATAATCAATGTTGTCATTGCCGCCGGTATAGGCTTTTATGCTTCGCGAAAATATGCGGTACCGATTTTCAAACTTGAGCAATGGGCGAAATTGCTTCAAAACGGCCAGATGACCGCTCAATTACATTTTCGCGAGAAAGAAGAGTTCAAACAGCTCTGCGACAGTTGTAACCGGCTTACCGAAGACCTGCGAAACAAACTCCTGAACATCGAATCGTGCACCAAGGAGCTGGCCAAAAGCGGTAAAAAAAGCGAGAGCGTTGAGACTATCCGTCAGATACTCAACTCGATGGTGCTTGAATCGGAGACTATTGAAGTGCATACCAGCTATTTAAGAACCGGCGATGTTTCGGAAGGCTACAAACTCGATTCCGACGATTGAAAGAGCTCCCTGCCTGCCACATAAATTCTTCCGGCTGTTTTATCCTAACCCAGACAAGCTGGATAAGAACCTTCACGAAATAATTTTCTGCCTAAAAACGTCAGAAAATTATTTCTAAGGTTCTAAGTGTAGGATAATACTGCGTAAGAACAGATGGCTTGGGTACAATCCCTCTGTTCAACGCATTATTACCGCCCGTCGACCATGCGCGCTACTTTTTCCGCAATTGCCAGACACGAGGTCAATCCGGGCGATTCAATACCGACCAGATTGACTAAACCAGGCACACCCCTGCCTCCCTCCTCCGCAATGACGAAATCCCTGAATCCCCCGCCTTCATGCTGGAGTTTTGGTCTGATACCGGCCATATCGGGCGACAGATCATCATACTCAATAAACGGAAGGTATCGGCGGGCGCCATCGAAAAACTCCCGTTGATGTGATGCATCCACGGCATAATCAACGGTATCAACATAAAACGCGTTAGGGCCCAGCTTCATGCCGCCGTTCAGGTTGAGAACGATATGAATGCCCAGGCTTATGGAGGTCGGCGCCGGGTACACGAGATGCCTGACTTTTCCTTTGTGCCGGTTCGAAACGGAAAAATATTCGCCTTTACACAGGTGTAGAGTATATCCGGCGGCAGCGCAATCGATACCTGCAAACGCCGCGACCGTATCCGAACAGAGTCCTGCCGCGTTGATTACAAAAGAGGATTGAACCGTCATCGGTTTCGCATCGGCGTCGCGGATTTCCGTAATAATAGAGCCCCTGTTCTTTGCCATGCCCGTCACCTCACAATTATAGGCTATTACGGCGCCGTTGGATTGCGCGGTGCGCTCGAAATACTCCATCAGCTTGTGAGAATCAATGCTGCCGGTTTCGGGAGAGTAGAGGCCGGTTATGCATGCGATGAGCGGTTCCATGGCGCTGATCTCTTTTTTCGTCACGAGCCGGAGACCGGGAGCGCCATTGGCCCTGCCCAGCTCGTATAGCCGGTTGATTTCATCAACCTCGTCGCGGGAAGCCGCAACGATGATCTTGCCTGTTTTTTGAAACGGGATACCTTTCCTCTCGCAGAGGTCATAGAGCATCCTGTTGCCGGCAACGCACAACTCCGCCTTTTGAGTGTTGACGGGATAATACATACCCCCGTGAATCACCTCGCTGTTTCGCGAGGACGTCTCCCTGCCGAAGCCGTCATGTTTTTCGACGACAATCACCTCGTTACCGGCCGAGGAGAGCCTCTCTGCAACAGCGAGCCCGATAACGCCCGCACCAATGACAAGTATGTCTGTATTTTCCATATACTGGATACCGGATTCCGGTTACGTGATGCTGCCTGTTGCAGCACCTTCAACATCTTTGATTGAATAAAGATACATTTTTCTGCTGGTCCCGGCCAGAGCAAATCTCATCTGATAATCCCGGGGCCGGAGCAAGCGGCCGACATCCGTTTATACGCAGCATCATGCAGGGGATACCGCATCAGGCCTGTTCAGCCATCGCATCTGCCGTACAATCCCGTATAGTGGGCTGCAAGGCCGAACCGGTCCTCCCGGATCATATCATAGGTAAATCGCCACTTCCAGTTGCCGCTGGAGGTCCCGGGTATGTTCAGGCGATGGCGCTCATCAAGAAGCAGGATATCCTGCAGGGGGATGATGCACCAGTCCGCGGGCGAGGCATACGCTGTGCGGAGAATCGTCTCTACCGCGTCCTGCGCGCCGCACCCCAGGTAGCGAAAAACAAATTCTTTTTTTTCCTGCGGCAGTTTTTTCAACCACCCGACGGTTGTATCGTTATCGTGGGTGCCGGTATATATGATGGAGTCCTGCCCGATGTTATGAGGCCGGTGAGGGTTGTCGTTGCCTCCGTCAAAGGCGAATTGAAGCACCCGCATGCCGGGAATCCCCACCGATTTTCTCAGCGCGTGAACCGCTTCGGTGATCATGCCAAGGTCCTCGGCTACTATCGGAATATGCCCAAGATGCGCCTGCAGCGCGTCAAAAAAATCCTTTCCCGGGCCCGGCACCCACTCCCCGTTGACCGCAGTCTCGCTCTGCGGCGGTATGGCCCAGAACGACTCGAACCCCCTGAAATGATCGATGCGCAGCCAGTCGACTAATTGTACGATCCTGCTGATCCGCTGTATCCACCAGGTATAGCCGTTTTTTTTCATTTTCTTCCAGTCATATACCGGGTTGCCCCAGCGCTGGCCTTTCTCGCTGAAATAGTCGGGCGGCACCCCGCCGACCTGCAGCGGCGTGCCCGATTTGTCAAATGCAAACGATTCCGGCGAAGCCCAGGCGTCTGCGCTGTCATAGGTGGCATAGTAGGGCACATCGCCCAGAATGCTCACCCCTCTGCCGTTCGCATGGCTTTTCAGCTCTTTCCATTGCTGCGAAAAAACAAACTGCAGGAACCTGAAATAATCCAGATCTCTTTCATGCTGCCGGTGAACCTGTTTCAGCGCGTCGCTGTCGCGGTTACGCAGGGCCGGCTCCCAGCGGTTCCACGGCTCGCCATTGTGTAATTTTTTTATGGTCATGAACAGCGCGAAATCCTCGAGCCAGTAAGCCTCTTTGTCGCAAAAATCCTGATACGCGCCGTTTTTAATAAACCGGCCGAACGCGATCCAAAACAGCCTCTCTTTTTCGGAAAAGACGCGGTCGAAATCGGCGTAGTCACGCGGCAGTTGTGGAAAAGAGTCAATCTCGCTCTTGTTCAGGAGTCCCTGGTGCAGCAGTTTTTCGGGAGATATCAACAGGGGATTTCCGGCAAACGAGCTGGCGCACATATAGGGAGAGTACCCGAAACTGACAGGCCCGACAGGGCACACCTGCCATATCGATTGTTTATAGCGGGCTAAAAGATCAATCCACCTGAACGCGTCCGATCCCATATCGCCGATACCGAAGGGAGAAGGCAGCGAGGTCGGGTGTAAAAAAATTCCGGCTTTTCGTTTCATAGGTTATTATTTACTCAATCCTTCCGTATATGATTCCGCATCCATCTTTCATCAATTAAAAAAGATTATTCCGGCCTGTTATCCGGTCAAAACAGCGCCCTTATTATAAAAAGCGCCTGCAACACAGGCGGTCATTAAACAGGCAAGCGTAGCAGCAACAAGCGCCCGCACCGCAACTTTTGACAAGGTCCGGGTTCTTTTTGGCGCCAACGCCGACACGCCGCCGACAAATATCGCCATCGAGGCGACATGAGCGAATCCACAGAGCGCGTATGCGGTAATGATAATAGATCTCGGATTACTTATTATACCATTATCTATGGCTTTTGCAAGGTCCTGATACGATGCGACCTCCGTCAGCACCATCCTCTCGCCGATAATACGTGCAATAACCGGTGCGTCTGATGCCGGCACTCCGATTATAAGCGTGAGGGGATAAAACAGATAACCGAGAAGCCCTTTGAGCGACCAGTCGATATTTATCTCCAGCATGCTGTTTATCTTTGCGCCTGCCCCGCCGATGACCAGGTCAAGCAGCGCGACCAATCCAAGCACTGCGATAAGAAGCGCAACAATGCCTGCAATCACCTTCAATCCCGCCTGAGCGCCGTTAATAACCGCTTCAAAAAGATTGCTCTCCCTTTCATAGTGGATAGCAACGGTCTCCCCCAGCGTGGCGGGCGTTTGACTTTCAGGGAGCAGTATCTTGGACATTACCAGCGCCGCAGGCGCCGAGAGTAACGATGCGGATATGAGATGCCCCGCAATGGTCGGAAACCGTGCCTGCAGGGTATAGACATACAATGCAAGGACATTGGACGAAACGGTTGCCATGCCTGCGGTAAGAACCGTGCATAATTCAGAATGTGTCATGGCATCAAGGTGCGGCCTGATGGTAAATGCCGATTCAACGCCGACAAAAATGTTGCTTGCGGCGCACAGCGACTCCGCGCCTGAAACCTTCATCAACCGGGTAAAAATCCATGCAAATCCCCTGATAATAACCGGAAGTATATTGTAAAAGTACAGTATCGACACCAGCGCAGAAAAGAACAGTATAGTAGGAAAGGCCTGGAATGCAAGGATAAATCCGAACGAGCCTGCGGTGCCGGGAGGCAGTGCAAGCGGCCCGAATACGAATTTTGCACCCTCCGAGGCCGCATCCAGAATCAACACAGCGAGATCATTTATCCAAAGAAACAGTTTCGTGCCCGCAGGAATCACAAAAATAAAGAGTGCGAAAACGAGCTGGAGCAATATACCCCAGACAATGACATGCCAGTTCATCCTCCTTCTTTCGCTTGAAAACACCCAGGCAATGCCGCATAGAACAAATATGCCGGAAAAGCTGACAAGATTATACAATTCCATAGATATAATTCCTTTTATCTCGTTTTATCCTGAAATCAGCACTTAAGTCGTGCTCCTGCTCGTGCTCGTAATCGTAATCGATTGATTTGAAAAGTAGTTTAATAAATTGATAGCTTTACAGTTTAAGCACCCTTTAGGTGAAAGGCTTTTATTGCTGTAGTTGTCGATTACGAGTACGATTACGCGCACGAGCACGACTCCAACTGCGGAATATAGGTTTATAGCATCGTATTATCAGCCTGATAATACAGATACTTGCTGTGAAATGTACTACAAATATACTTTTTGTAATGTATTGAATACACACACCGGATTTCCTGTTTGTGTCTACTGATCGCTGATTTTGAAAAAGGAGGGGCTATTTCATGACTATTACTTTTCTGATAACGCGGTTATCTTTCGAGAAAAAGTTGAGGTAGTATATTCCGGCGCCGTATTTATTCCTGTTCCACATCAGAGTGCCGGGGCCTTTCTGCTTGTGAGCATCCAGCAGCGTGGTGATCAATCTTCCATGCGTATTATACAACTGTATCCTGACCATGCCCGGTTCGGGCAGATTATAATAGAGCGCATTGCTCAATACAATAAAAGAAAATTCCAGGGGTTTCGCACGAAAGCTGATCACAACCTTGCTTCGTATATTCTGCTTCTCCTGCCAATAGGGATCATAAAAATCCGCCCAGCTTTTTACCGCATTCGAAAGGTTTGCAGGGTCAAGTCTGTTATAGCCCAGGTCGCAATAGATGACCGGCCTCAGCTTTGCAATTGAATCCGGAAGCGTTGTCAAATCATTATCAGACAGATCAAGGTAACAGAGTGAAGTCATCCGGCCGATTTCACCGGGAACGTTTTTCAAAGAATTACCTTTTACATTGAGCACCATGCAGTTCCCCAGGCCGGCTATTTCCGGCGGCAGGCTGTTCAGGTTATTTTCATTAAGGAAAAGCTCCTTCAAGGAGACCAGATCGCCGATCTGCGGAGGAATGGTTTCAAGCTGATTATTATAGAGGTAGAGATACTCAAGGGATTTCAGGTTTCCAATCTGCGCCGGCAATCCCTTCAGAGCGTTATCCTGAAGCCAGAGGTATCGCAACGATGAAAGATAGCCGATTTCCCCGGGAATCCGCTCAAGGGAGTTTTTATAGAGTGAAAGATGGGTAAGATTTCGCAGGTTGCCTATTTCGGCGGGAATATCCGCAAGCCCGTTACCGGAAAGATTGAGCATAACCAGGGCTGTCAGGGCGCCTATATCATAGGTGATATTGACCGTTCTGCCCGCGATTTCCCTCATGGGCGAGCAGAAAAAAAGCTCCAGCTTGTAGATCCTGCCGTCTACCATATCCGAGGCCAGCCTGACGGGCATTGTATTCATCCCGTTGGAATCCAGCAGGGACCGCACAGCCATCGTATCTTTATCTAATTGTAAAGAATACCCTTTCGCTGCTCCAATCGCTGTATACAACAGCACAAAAAACAGTTTTATGCCGGTATGCATCATAGTATATCCGGGATTACATGAATACACCGAAAAAACGCCTATCTCTTTTTTGCATAATTATACCATACTAAACAGGGGTTTTGCTCTTTAAAATTCGGGAATTTTTAGTATAACAAAGAAACAGGCCTGGTCTCATTTTAATGCAAATGGATTACCGGAAAACAGGTGGCTTGCTGAAAATGTATAATTTTGTATATATACTTTAGAAATCTGCTGTGATATAATCGACATATCTCGTTGTATTTCAATTTGTTAATAATATTACAACAACATAACTGTGTACGATATAAAAGGCAATATAAAATAACCCGGCATCTCTTTTCAATACAGTGCAATGCAATTAAATCCTTTGCTTCCTGTCTTAGCTAATTCTATCCCGGCAACTATTCCCTAAATTAAAAAAATATTGTATATTAATAATGAACTAATCAAAATGGAGTTGTGTATGATAGATATCAAGTATTCAAACCCCGAAGAACTCCGTCAAATGAACATCCACAAATGGCTGGTATCGGAAAAATGCGGTCGTGACGTCGGCGAGGAGGCTTTTTTCGACTGGATCCAACGATACGCCCGTCTCTTCAGGAGCTGGGCAAACACGCTGCCGGAAAACTGCATCAATTGTGGTTTACAATGCAATAAGGACGGGAATAACAAGTGCATCAACCCCTTTAATCCGAAACGCCTCGAACACCTCAATAACTGAATACCCCCTTACCTCTTTTCTCCAAAAAACGGTCGTTCCTGCGACGCGCGCAGCAGCGGTATTTTCCCTGTATTGCGTAAAACGCTCCACTTTTCAGGAAGAAAAAAATATCCCCCTTTCATCTTGCAAAGAGCCTGTTAAAATACATATTTTATTGAATATTTAACCTGTTTATGTATACTACTTTATATGAGGATATTGGCATGTTTTCTAATTTGAAAAACCGGCGTGAATCGTTCATTAAAAAATACTGCGTCGTTGTATGCGGTCTTCTGATAGTACTGCTCCATTCGTCGCTTTTTTCGCAGGACCAGATTATTGAGCCTTCCGCGCCAGATACGACAGAAAATCCGGCAATACCGCAGAGTGCAAACCAGTCCATTTTCATACCGGGCGATGGATTGAAAATCTCCGTTTATCCGGACAGCACCAATTTTGCCAATGGCACCTATTTAATCGATGACGATGGATACGTAGACTTTCCGATTCTGGGCCTTGTGCAGGTTACCGACAAGAGCAATGAAGAGCTTATAAAAATGCTTAAAGGTGCATACATAAACTATATGCCCTATCCAAACATCCAGATACGACCGCTTATACGTGTCAGCGTTCTTGGCGGATTCCCCCGTCCGGGGCTCTACTGGGTCGATCCCCGTGAAAATATATGGAATATTGTCCACTATGCAGGAGGCACCATGCGGGAAGACGGGCTTGAAAAGCTGCTGTGGCGAAGAAATAACATAACAATATCAAAAAATCTGATCCCTCATATTGAATCAGGTGCTTCGCTTCAGACTATCGGCTTCAAGTCCGGCGACCAGATTCGTGTTACGCAGCGGCCGCAAAGAAAATTCTGGGACGTTTTCAGAAGCGAAGTCCTTCCGATCCTGAGTTTCACCGTTTCCACGGTGGCAGCAGCATCTACTGCGTATATTGCATACGAGTCTTTCAGGGAAAGGCGGGAATAGCGTGCTATCTGCCCCGCAAAAACCTCCCTCATTACGGGAACTGGACCTGAACCATTATGTGAAGCACTACCTAGGCCTGCTCTGGCGCTGGAAACTGTGGATTATCTTCACCGGGCCGATAGTAAGCCTCGGTATTCTCATGTATATGGTCAAACTGGCGCCACCGAAGCCGGAGCTTGCCGCAACAGCGCTTATCGGCGTAGAAAATGTCTCTAACATGGTCTCTTTCATGGCTGTGGAGAATGTCGACAACAGCAACGCCGAAATAATCCAGACCAGAAATTTCCTCAAAGATATCGTTATCAGACTCTCTCTGCAGTTCGGTCTGAAACAATATTCAAGGGCCGAGATTTTCGATTCGATCGTATTGGATACAACAGCGTTGCCCGGCAGATACGCCTTTACTATTGACAAAGACAACAGCGACCGGTATATGGTCATCTATTATGGCAACCGGCTGCTTGGCCTGAAAAAAAGAGTCGTTGAAAGCGGAAAACTATCCATGCTTAACAACATAAGCCTGCCCGGCACCCGTCTTGTATTTAAAAATGGATTTCTTAAAAATCCTCATGACTTTGCATTTTCTATCGCCAGCATGCCGAAGGCAATCGAATACCTCTATGCCAATATTGCCGTTAAAAAACCGGATATGCGGCAGCAACGAAATTTTATCGAGGTTTCGTTAACGGGGCGCGACTATCCTCTCATTGCAACGATAATCAATACTATTGCAGATGAGTTCGTACTCAAGAAACTCATGTTCAGAAAACGGAAAGCGCAGAATGCGCTCTCTATTCTCGAAAAACAGTACGAGAAAGCGGATGTCGAACTTGAGCAGTCGGAAAAGGGTTTAAGAAATTTCCGTACCTCAAACCCTACGGTGGGCCTGACCCAGAGCGCCCAGCAGACAGTCACCACACTCAGCGAGCTGGAAACGAACAGTTTCATGATTAAAAGCACTCTTGCCGACGCTCAGAACCTGCAGTCAAAATTCAATCTTGCCACCGGCGATGACAAACCCCAGACAGCAGAAGAGGTGCATGTGTTTCTTATCTCTCAGGGCAACACTTCCGCTCCGGTGCTGCAGATGGAAATGAACAGGCTTCTGGCCGAAAAAAGAGCCCTGCTTACAAATTATATGGAAAACCATCCGCTTGTTCAGAAAAACAAAGCTGATGTTCAGAATGTCATCGATAAAACGTCTGTCGCGCTCTCAAATTTTATCGCCACCATGGAAAAAAAGATCGAAGGAAATGCATTGTCGATACAGGCGATGTCCGGCAAGCTTCACGCTCTGCCCAGCAAAGAGCTTGAGATGGCGGAGCTGCAACGCCAGCACGGAGTAAACGCGCAGATTCATTCGACGGTTATGGACAGATACAATCAGGCCAAGGTTGCGGAGACGGTAGAGGTCGCGGATGCCTACGTCATGGATTATGCCACTCCTCCCATTCCGCCGCCTGCTGATCTTCTGAAATTACTGGCCATTTGCCTGCTTGCAGGCCTGGCAATGAGCTTTGCTCCTCCGATAGTTACGGATATGCTGTCAAAAACAGTAAGAACGGAATTTGAGTTGCAGAAGATGACGGACATGGTTGTGCTGGAGAGCATCCCGGAGATTTCACCGGTCAAAAGGAGCGGAAAACGCTAATTTATTGCACGGGCATTCAAGAGTACCCCGTTCATACATGATGGATTTCCCGGGAACTGACTATGACTGAAAGGGAAAGGGTTATCAGCGTTGCACTATAAAATAGTTATTACAAAATGCATAGAAACGCAGCTTGCCGAGAATATCGCCTTAGAGCTGACAAAAATATTAGGCATCTCAAAGGAGACGGTATTTAATGCGCTGGTAAATAAAAACGTGTGTTTAAAAATGGAGTGCGACGAGCCTGTCGCCCTGAACCTGAAAACCAGGCTTGAAACAGTGGGCGCTTCAGTCAAACTCATTGAGAATGACGTGAAAGAGCCCCCGGCGCCCGTAAAACCGCTATCTGCCCCCGCTACCCCTGATGCGGCAGCTCCGGATAACAACAGGCTGGCAAAGATAGATAACCTGCTGAGCCGGGTGGACACCGACTGGGTCTATGTTTCCAGAAAAAAGAAGAGTAACAACCCGGAAAAAGAAGCTGCGCCCCAGGTCAAGGAGCAGGCTGAACAGGTCGAAAAAAAACCGGTCACCGACGATAAAAAAAAGAAGAGAGAAAAAAAAGAGAAAAAACCGGACAAAGAGAAACCGGTCGAAAAACAGAACCCCGGCGACAAACTGATCACCGCAGGTTTTCGTGAAGAGTATATTAAAGAGCTGTTCCGCTCACTGCGGACTAAAATATTGATGGGGCTCTATGATTTAGAGGATAAAAGCCTGGTTATTACCGGCCTTGATGCGGGAACGGGCAAATCAATGGTATCCTCGAACATCGCGATTGCCATTGCGCAGCAGAACAAGAAGACCCTGCTTATTGACGGCGATCTGCGGCGCGGTACCCTGCACACGCTTTTTTCTCTGGAACAGTCTCCGGGGCTTTCAGATTTTATTCTGTCAAAAACTACCCTTTCCGACGAATCCATCAACGCATATATTAAACCCACCACAATTCCGGATCTTTTTATTATCCCCTCCGGCCCCTATGTGGCTAATTCATCGGAATTGCTCACCTCAGACAGATTCCTGCACCTGAAAAAGAGCGTTTCGGAAAAATTCGAAATAGTGATACTGGACACCCCGCCACTTGGCGCTTTGATCGATGCGGTGGTCGTAAGCCGGTTTTTTTCGCGGTACATCGTTGTAGTAAAAGCAGGGGTCACCAATGTGGTGGATATGAAGAAAAAAATCAACGAACATCCGGCTGTCAAAGAAAAGCTTCTGGGCCTGGTATTAAATTACGCAGCTACCGATACCATGCGATCCTACTATAAAAAATCCAAGTATTATTAGTGTGAATGCGGGGCTCGTGAAGCGGGGTTCGTGAAGCGGGGTTCGTGAAGCGTTTTTTTCCAAGTTGCGGATCCGGCATCGACAAACTGCCATTGCACCTGAACTTTCCTGTTTTATCAGCGCGAATTCTTGTCTTCTTTGGGCGCATCGCTGTTTATAGAAATGCCATGTTTTTTTATCATATCGTATAACGTCGGCCTGCTTACGCCGATATTCTCTGCTGTTGCGGCAATATTGTACTGCGCATGGCGCAGGGCGTTAACAATAAAATTTTTCTCAAAAAGATCCTTTGCCTCTTTCAGCGAGAATTTTTTAAAGGAATCCGCGGGCAACTGCAGATCTTCGGGCTCGATTGTCTGGTTCGCACAGGTAATGGCAGCCCTGCTCAATTTATTTTCCAGCTCCCGGACATTCCCCGGCCACGTATATTGCAATAAAACCTGCTCTGTTCTTTTACTCAGCCTCAGCCGGGGCATGGAAAACCGCTCCCTGTTTTTCTGAATAATAGACTGGGCCAGCAAAACCACATCAAGCTCCCGGTCACGCAGGGGCGGCAAATGAATCTCAAACTCGCTCAGCCGGTAGTATAAATCACTTCGTATATACTGGCTGTTATCCCCCGCTGCAACCGCTCTGTTTGTCGCGGCAATCACCCGGACGTTTGCCTGGCAGATCGTAACCTCGCCCAGCCGCTGGTACTTCTGATCTTCCAGAAAACGCAACAGCTTTGCCTGAAGGTGTTTGGGCATATCGCCGATTTCATCCAGAAACAAAGTCCCGTTATCCGCGGACTCTATCAGGCCCTTTTTATTGGTAGTAGCTCCGGTAAATGCGCCTTTGGCATAGCCGAAAAGCTCCGATTCCAGAAGCGTTTCCGGTATCGCCCCGCAATTAATCGGCACAAAAGGAGCGTCTCTTCTCTGGCTTTGATAATGAACAGCCCGCGCACACACCTCTTTTCCCGTTCCGCTCTCGCCGGTGATGAGTACATTAACATCCGTCTGCGCAAGCCTTTGAATTGCATCGAATATCTTCCGCATCGCAGCACATTCGCCGATCATATTAAAATCGTTTTGGAACTTGGCCGGATCTGTAGTCACATTTTGCAGAGGCTCTTCCAGCGCTGAAAGCCGTACCGCCCGCGCCAGAATAACTTTCAGCTCGTCGATATCAACCGGTTTCCGCAGGTAATCGAATGCACCGTGCGCTATCGCTTCTTTTCCAAGAGTCTCGCTGGTGTGCGCCGTAATAACCACTATCTTCACAGTACGATCGATCTTAATAAGCTCGTCAATCACATACAATCCCCGGTCCGGGATGTTATCAAGCCCCATATCAAGGCACACCACTTCGCATCCGTTCTGCCTAAACAAATCAAGTGATGATTGGGTTGTATCAGCCTCCACAATGGAATACGCATCGCACAAAGCCCATTTCATCTGCTCACGAAGGCCTTCGTTGTCTTCGACAATCAGCAATTTCATAAATATACGCTCCAGTTTTTTTTCACCACAGAGCACGCAGAGGACACAGAGAATAAAAATTCTTTTCTTTTTTTATTATTATCCAATATCCAGTATCTATTATTTTTCCGTGTTCACGTATGTTCCTCTTTGAATCCCCATTGTTCTTAATTCGTATAAATCCGTCTATACCCCTCCGCTACTCGTTGTGGGGTAAGATCTATTCTTTATTAATCTAAAATTACCGGTTATCTCGTCCCTACGGGACTTTGCTGATATTAGTATGAAGGCCACCTTTTCAAAGATTATCTTTAAAAGGTGTAACAGTAAAAAATAACCTTTAATACAAGGAGGCCTTCATGTTTTACCAAGTATCTACAAAATACGTTTGTGG
>Ga0105099_10000713_pt1 | contig 22163 bp, 15 predicted proteins | sample PPLLak3cmMay2015_2_FD_79138 | JGI IMG/M metagenome (GOLD analysis project Ga0105099, IMG submission 79138) | Freshwater sediment microbial communities from Prairie Pothole Lake near Jamestown, North Dakota, USA - PPLs Lake P8 Core (1) Depth... | ecosystem: Environmental > Aquatic > Freshwater >... | reverse complement strand
TCGCCCCGCACAATACGAGTCGCCAACCCCTCCACAATAGCCGTTTTCCCGACACCGGGATCGCCGATCAGCACCGGAATGTTATTGGTTCTGCGCGACAATATCTGGATAATCCTCCGTATCTCGTCATCCCTGCCGATCACGGGATCAAGCTTGCCCTTGCGCGCCATATCCGTCAGGTCGCGTGCATACTTCTCCAGAGCCTGAAACGTATCCTCCGGATTGCTGCTTGTCACGCGTTGATTTCCCCGCAGCCCCTTCAATGTCTCCAGAACCTGATTACCGGTAATACCCGCCGACTCCACACTCTCCTTGCACTCCCTGTTTTTCTCGAGCAAGGCAAGGAAAACATGTTCAACACTTACATACTCATCCTTCATCTTCCCGGCAATTTTCACCGCCTCATTAAGCGCCGCTACCGTCTCCTTTGCAAGATACACCTGTTGTGCACCGGGGCCGGAAACCGCTGGTATCGCCTTTAACCGGCCAACGACACTATTCTTTACCCGCAAAGAAGATGCACCGGCTTTATCAATAATTGCGGAAACGAGGCCCTTTTCCTGATTCAACAAAGCAAGAAACAGGTGCAAAGGATGTGTCTCCTGATGATTATACTCCACAGCCAAAGCCTGCGCCCCGTTTATCGCCTCCTGTGATTTGGCAGTATATTTTTCTATGTTCATGTAACTCTCCTCCGGTTTTTATAACTATTACGTTTTTAAAACAAGCATTTTACCTCTAATAAAAAACTGCAATATGCATGCCATTCATTCACAATTATGGTATCGATTCATTAATTTATTTAATATCAATTAGTTATATACAATACAACACTTTATGGCAGCTCAAGTAACCAAAAACACAACCACAATGTTTCAAAATGAAACGTTGTGGTTTTCAATTTTATTAAAAATCATTAAACCTTTATTAATTTCATGCGACTATAGGGTATGTACCTGATATGTAGAAACTCTACCAGATTAAGAATACTCCGGAAAAAACTACGTATCACTAAAAAAGAGACAAAACTGACTATTTTAAAGTATATTATTGTATAGTTACTTCTTACCAAACAATCAATTATCCAAGGGAGGGGACCCTATGTATAATCGTCTTGTCATTTTCCTTTCAATCCTTCTGTTTTTTTTCGGCTGCAGTTACAAACTCGATCCCGGATACCAGGTTTTCATGGTGCGGTTTACTAATAACAGCACCTCGGCAATCAAGGACATTTCTCTGGAGATGAACGGCTCCAGTGACATAGTCCAAATCGCAAACCTGGGTGTTGGCCAGACTTCAGAGTATCATCAGTTCGTTCTCCCCGACTACGAAGGCCTGATACCGCAAAGCTGGGGTGACTACTCTGGAGCATATACCATTAAAACCTCGGTGGAAAATATCTATATTATGAACTTCGACCACAATTTCAGGCCGCAGATCACGGTTCTGATAACCAATGTCGCGTATAGCTTCGTTTCACCATAAGTACCGGAGCCGCAGGTTTATTCAGACACGCAGCGCAGGCGAACGTATGTGGTGTGCGACTCTGCTGACCGGTCGCGCGCCACTGATTTTCTATAATTCAACAGCATACATTTTTCTTGCCTGCCGTATGATGGAATGGTATTTTGATTCATGAAAACAGTGTTCCGTTATCAGCCATACAATCAAAATCCCGCTGCATGCATATACCATGAATCTATCTGCGTGTATCAAAAAATTAAAACCGCTTAATCCCTTCCGTATTGCGCGTGGCGTAAAAGCCTTTGTCGACAATGTATTTATCCGCATCGAGGATGGCGGCACGGTCGGGTATGGCGAAGCCTCGCCGAATAAATTCTACAACGAGACAGCTTCAGACGTTTGTGAAAAAGTATCTGCGATAAAAGGTTTTCTGTCTGATAAAAATATTTCATCGGTCACCGATATCCGGACTCTATGGCAGGAGATATGGCCTCTTGTCCAGCCATCAAGAGCTGCGCAATGCGGCATAGATACCGCCCTGTGGGATTTATTGGGCAAAAAGCGGCAATCATCTGTTTCGCGCCTTATATGGAACTGCGCCCCGCGACAGTTGATCAGCTCCTGCACCCTGGGTCTCTGCGAACCCCCTGAATGGGAAAGCCGTGTAACTGCCGTATCGAAATGCCCTGTTTTAAAGGTTAAAATGGATGAAAAAGGAGATGTACGTTTTCTGCAATTCATCCGGTCAAAAACAAATGCAACAATCCGTGTTGACGCCAACTGCTCATGGCTCTCGTTGGACGTCCCGAAACTCACCTCTGTCCTCGAAGCCATGCAGGTGGAATTTGTCGAGCAACCACTGCCTCCGGAAAACAATACTGCAATGCCGCTGATTTTAAAAAAAAGCAAACTCCCGATACTCGCAGATGAGAGCTGCACCGTTGCCGATGATATCCCGGACTTGCAGGGGAAATTCTCCGGCATAAACATCAAACTGGTGAAATGCGGCGGCATAACCCCTGCAATAGAAATGATCCGTATCGCTCATGATCTCGGCTTGAGCGTCATGATAGGCTGCATGCTGGAGTCGAATTTGCTGATAGCAGCCGGGGTCGCTGCGGCGCAAAAAGCCGAATATGCCGACCTGGACGGAAGCTGGTTACTTCGGGATAAGGTTTTTGACGGCATTGAATTTGAGAACGGGATTATTGCCCCAAACGACAGGCCGGGATTGGGAGTATCGTTGTGTGGTGGCGAGGAAATCTGATGGCTTGGCAGCCAGAAAAAGATGTGTAACTTTTAGCCGATTGTTAAGAAATTCGCGTTTGCGAAGATTTGGACGCGTTGAAAAATCAAATTTCCTGTCAGAAGCAGGGATTGTCTCTGCATAATCGTGATAGCGCGTACGCGCAGCGTTACTGTGCAATAAATAATCGTCACCTCTATAGCTCATGAATATCCTTTTATTAAAAACAAGTTATGCGCTATACAACCCGGAAGCAACGTCGCCGCCCCTGCCAGTCCAGTTTGTATGGAACACCTGGTCGCGTGGTTTATCGACGCGCTTGTACGTGTGCGCGCCGAAATAGTCCCGCTGCGCCTGCAAAAGATTGGCAGGCAATTGCGCGCTGCGGTACCCGTCGTAAAACGCCAGCGCGGAAGAGAATGCAGGCAGCGGAACCCCAATCCTGACCGCCTCTGCAACAACCCTTCTCCACGAAGACTGGCAATGGTCGATGATCGATTTGAAATAATCGTCGAGCAACAGGTTGGAGAGATCCGGGTTTTTATCAAATGCCGCTTTTATTTTTTCAAGAAACACGCTCCTGATAATACATCCGCTGCGCCAGAGGTACGCGATGCTGCCGAAATCCAGCTTCCAGCCATACTCCTTTTGCGCCTCGCGCATGCACATGAACCCCTGGGCATACGACACAATCTTTGAGGCAAGCAGCGCCTGGCGGATATCTTCAACGAACGCTTCCGTATCCCCGGTGAATTGTGCATCCGGGCCGGAAAGCGTATGCGCGGCAACCACCCGCTCCTCTTTTAATGCGGAGAGGCAGCGGGCATACACCGCCTCGGCGATGAGGGTAACCGGAATACCCAGGTCAAATGAGTTGACGCTGAACCATTTGCCGGTGCCTTTCTGCCCCGCTTTATCCAGTATTTTTTCAACCAGCGGAGATCCGTCGGCGTCTTTGAAGGCCAGTATATCCCTTGTTATTTCGATAAGATAACTGTCCAGCTCGGTTTTGTTCCATCGGGTGAATATCCGGTGCATTGCATCGTGCGTCAACCCCAGCCCCTGTTTCATAAGCTGGTATGCTTCACCGATAACCTGCATATCCCCATACTCAATCGCGTTGTGCGCCATTTTCACATAGTGGCCGGCGCCGTTGTCGCCTACCCAGTCGCAGCAGGGAGTGCCGTCCGGCGTTTTTGCGGCTATAGCGCGGAAAATATCTTTTACAAGAGGCCATGCCTTCGGGCTTCCGCCAGGCATTATTGAAGGCCCCCGGCGCGCCCCCTCCTCGCCCCCCGAAACGCCGGTGCCGATGTAGAGCAACCCTTTTTCCTCCACATATCTGGTGCGGCGGATGGTATCGGGAAAATGGGAGTTGCCGCCATCGATAAGGCAGTCGCCCGGCGACAAATGCGGCAGAAGCATTTCAATGGCGTCGTCAACAGCCTTGCCCGCTTTTACCATGAGCATGATTTTCCGCGGGTTCTTTAAGCTGGCCACCATTTCTTCCACCGAATGCGCGCCGATGACCCTAGTACCTTTCGCCGCTTGCTGCAAAAATTCATCGACTTTCGACACCGTCCGGTTGAACGCGACCACCGTATATCCACTATCATTCATGTTAAGAATGAGATTTTGACCCATGACCGCAAGGCCGATAACGGCAATGTCACCTTGTTTGTCCATAACGTTACCACTTCCTTCTTCCAAAAAACATACTTTTATTTATATTTACTCTATACCTTGTCATAGTACCTTTACTGTAAAAATACGTCTGGCATTGCTGATCGTGAGCGAAGAGAATCGAGTTTTATTATCTGCAGTCGCTGAAAACAGATATCGTTTCAATACTCCGGACGTTTTATTCAGGCGCCTTCGAAACAATTACTTATCAGAACGAAAACATGATTCTGAATTTATAATGCCAGTCACCTTTGGCATTCATCCGCTCGATCGGATCATAGTTACCGCCAGCATCAACGCTCCGAGGAAAACAATCCCGTCGTAGCATCAACACAAGAGCGTGTAAAAAACATCGTATCATACATGCGCATGTTACAGCAATTACCGGAGCGTGTCATTTCGTACTTTAAACACCCTTCAGTGGCATATGCGGTGTAACCTTATTTAATTGCCGGAGTAATAAATAATCAAATTTGCAAATTGTCCCATACTTTCTTTGAAAATAGTATCTATGAAGTGAATCCCCTGTAGTGCCAGAACTGCGGCGCCTAAATGTCAACTATCAGCGGTACATGGCGCCGCATTTTCTGTTACCGATCATGAATATCCCGGAACTTCCGGTCAAATCCGCCTGTATAATTTGACGAGGGGCGAATGAGCCGGTTATCCCGGAACTGCTCCATCACATGCGCAACCCAGCCTGCGGTGCGTGAAACGGCAAAAATAGAGGTGAAGTACTCTTTGGGAATGCCCAAAGCCTCCTGCACCGTTGCGGAATAAAAATCCACATTCGGCCGTATTCCTTTGCGAATCATTACCAGCGATTCGATTTCATGTGATATTTCGAAGAGATGAGAAACGCCCGCCTTTCTGCACAGTTCCTCGGAAAACCTCCGCAGATGCCTGCTGCGCGGATCTTCGGTCTTGTACACGCGATGTCCGAACCCCATTATTTTCTTGCCGTTTGCCAGCATACCGTCAATATATGCGTTTACCCTCTCGGTTTTCCCTATGCCATGGAGCATCTCGATCACTTCCCTGTTCGCGCCTCCGTGCAGCGGGCCTTTCAGGCTGGCAAGCGCTGCGGTAATTGCAGAGTGCATGCCGGCAAGGGTGCTCACGGTTACACGTGCCGCAAACGTAGAGGCTGCCAGGCTGTGGTCTGCGTGAAGTACCAGGAGCGTATCAAACGCATTCCGCTCCGTCTCTTCGGGAATGCGGCCGCACAGCATGTACAGAAAATTCGCTGCAAATCCGGCTTTTGCATCGGCGGAAACCAATGGTTTCCCGACACGCAATCGGTGCAGGGATGATACTATCGTAGCCACCTGGGCCAGAATCCTCCTTGCTTTGCGAAGGTTCGCCTCTTCGGTGTTTATTCCCCCGTCAGGGTCAAACATGCCCAGGGATGAGAGCGCCGTGCGCAATACGACCATTGGATTGGCATTCGGAGGAGCCAGCCGGAGAAGATCTAGTACTTGTCCCGGGAGCCTCATCTCTGCAATGAGTGAAGACCTCATTTCTTCAAGCTGGCTTGGGTTCGGCAGGTCTCCGAACCAGAGCGCGTGCACGACTTCCTCAAAAGAGACTTTTCCCGCCAGTTCATCAATGTCATATCCCCGGTAATACAGCTTTCCTCGTTCTCCATCAACATAGCTTAAGAGCGTATCTGCAGCAACGACCCCTTCCAGGCCGCGGACCGGCTGATTCTTGTTGTCTGACATCTGTTCCACCTCCTTGTATGGTAATTGTGTATGTGTTATAAAATTACGCATAATGCGCGCTAGTAAGCCTTTGCCTTTGACGATCTTTAAACTGAAGACCGTGAACGGAAAGGCTTATTGTGGTTGTCTTCCCGGATTTAATTCAGGGTTATTATTGAGGTATAACGGAGCGGGACGGGCGATTCGCTCGCGTGCAGTGCAGATGCTTATTGTTTTTGTCATACAAGTTTCCCGTCCAGTATATTGGATTGTGCCGAAGTCTATCTACAGGGAAGGTTACACGCAATCGTTTGCTTGACACAATTTCAATTCTTACTAAGAATTCCCTTTGTACATCGGGCATATAAAATATTTCAGCGGCCATGCCAAACGCAAGAAAATAATTGGTAAAATATTAATATATCTTATATACTATTTTGTATTATATTAGAATTTCTTACCTATATGATGATTGCGGATTATCAAATGCTTACAGTTAGAACTTATACTATAAGTTATATAGTAGTCCCGTAACGCCATCTTTCCAACACAAATAGATTTGGAAAACTGAATCTGCTAATAGCTCCAGTACATAAGACCCATTATATTGTACGTGGACTGAATTTCAATTTTACTTGTTTTTTTGAATTTAGAGGTTTATATTACATCTTGAAATTAAAATTGATATCAGCTTATCTTCAACGGGTGTGTTTTTGAACTTTTTAAAATTCCTATTTGCAGGATTAATAACAGCATCTGGATGTTTCGCCCAAAATATCAATATCAGCGGAACAGTAATAAACAACACTGGGGTGCCCTTACCTGGGGCATTTGTATGGCTTGAAAAGGCGGGATTGGTAGATACAACAGATAATAATGGAAAATATAAACTTACGATTGTTTCTATTAAAGATAAAATCAACCAGCCTTCAGCGAATATGCTATCTGCAAGAATACACAATCGATTACTTTATTTAAATACTACTGAAAAATCTGCCGTTGAGATTATCATTTTGAATTTGAAAGGCAGAACGGTGACAACAATGCAAAAAACAGTGGCGGGTGGAATCTGTGTAATACCGCTACCCACAATGGGAGCTGGAGTATACTGGTTCGTGATAAAATCCGCTGGAAGCGAGTTGTTAATAAAGAGCTATTCTCTTGGTAATGCAACAGGAGGAACGACAAGATCGCTTCAGGCAGGTTCTCCTGATGTCTTATCAAAAGATAAATGTAACAGAGCGTTTATGTATGATTATATCGCAGTTAAGAAAGACGGATATTTAAATTATCGGGCGATCGTAACAAACGATGATACAAGTGGAATGGATATTCGGTTGATTGTGTGTGAAGAAATTGTGTCGGATATAGATGGAAATACCTATCAGACTGTCAGGATAGGCAATCAAATATGGACGGTAGATAATTTGAGAACAACAAAATACAATGATGGAACCGCTATACCACAGATAACGGATAGTGCCGCATGGGTCAATGATACGTCAGCTAAATATTGTTATTACAACAATGCGACCGATGATTATACTGTTAAGATATATGGAGCGCTTTATAACTGGTATGCTATAGATACAAAGAAGCTTGCACCGGTGGGATGGCATATTCCATCAATTGTAGAATGGGATACGTTGAACAATTACTTGATTAATAATGGCTATAACTGGGATGGAACGACAACAGGAAACAAGATAGCGAAATCAGTGGCTGCGAAGGTTGATTGGCTAACGACAGAAATACCTGGAAGTATAGGCAAAGACTTGGACAATAATAATCGCAGCGGCTTTGCTGCCCTTCCGAGCGGCCATCGTGAGAGTGATGGCAATTTTTACTTTCGTGGCGCTGCGTGTTTCTGGTGGAGTACTACGGCCTCCAGTGCATCCGGGGCATTTCACGAAAGTCTTCAGCGCGGTGGAGCTGAAATGTCGAGCACGAACGGCTATCTGAAAATTTGCGGTTTTTCAGTCAGATTATTGAAGGATTAAATACACCTTTAATAAACTAGTTCCGGTATTTTTTATGCGAGTGGTAAACAGCCACAACTTGCTTTTTTTGCGCCAGTGAATGATATTTATTAGACACTGTTGGCACTATGACCCATACAGTGTCTAATCCTGAAAAGCCGTAAAAAGAATACTATTATTCAGGCTTTGCAGGAATAGAGAACCGTGCATCGGCCTAAAATTAAGTATGATTTTTTGCTGTTTGTTAAGAATTCTGGCGTAGCGATGTTTCGAATAGTTGAAAAATCAGAAAAATCAAAATTCCTCAGATTTGTTCAGGAGATTGTTCATGTTTAAAGCCAGGAGGATTCTTAACATAATTATTGTAATGTTATTTATCCTTACTGGATGTATCTCGACCGGGCTTCAAAATTGTAAAGTCAGCACTTTTCCGCCAGAAGTCGTACTGAAAGAATCACGCAAGATTGGCTGCTTAAATTGGACTGTTGCTGAAATTATACAAGAAGAAGATACAGACAATTTAGAACACCTGAAATTCTTCTGTCCAGATTCTGGAATTGCTCAGATTGACTCTATTATGATTATTGATAGTTTGCCGGGGTACAAAGATAAGGTTGTGCTACTTCATCTTGAGTACAAACGCATTGGCAAGGCAAGAATTATTGTGATGGGAAAAGATGTTGGCTATACATGTCGTCCTCAATATGTTGTAACAGACTCTATGCTTAACCTAACGAAAGAGGAACAGATATGTTTCGATACGGCTGACACTAATGAGCCATAGTTAGATCCTCATAATATCTACGTATCATTACAAGGCAAGATTAAACGCTGCCGGTCTGTGAACAAAAAGAAGGCACCACGTTCTGCTTCGTCAGAAAACAGACTTAATGTTCAAGACTCCTGCTCATGACATGCTATTTTCTGATCCAAGGACGAACGAATGGCCTTTTCCCGGTATGATTACATTTGTGTTTAGCCAGCGTCCCTGAATCGGGGTGCATGAACCGCGGGGAATTGTTTCCTGTTATACAACCTGTCTGAAAGTGTCCCCTGGTATTATGGTCGGGAAAGAGAGGATAATTTTATTTTTGCTTTGCGAATGCCGGAAGTGGCTTTTCGGCACTTAATACCGAGTTTTTTGCATGCTTTCTGTGCTGTCTCGTTGATATATTTCACTCTTTTTTCTCTGGGAACAGTCTGAATCTCTTTTGCCACTGCTTCTCGCCAAGCCCACACCTCTTCGACGGCTTTTCCATAGTTCATAGTTTTACTCCTGCGATAAAATAAAACGATGGGGTGTTGTAATATCGATCACAGTATCGTATCCGTTCTCGAAGTTTATGGCATTAACTATTATAGTAGATTTTTCCATATCCATATCAACAATATCGGGCATACAGCTGCAATTGCTGCACAACTTAGAGCAACAAGCAAATGCGTTTTTAACAATTTTTCTTCAGAACTTTTAGAGATTAGAAATTGATTTTCACCTTTTGTAATAAGCCATTTCCCATCCGCTTTTTTTTGGGCATTTCCCAAAACAAACACTTCGTCACCTTCCCTATACAGTGTCTCCAGATATCTGGTAGGTGTATTAAATACGCGTCCATCATCATATTTCCCATTTTTTATCAGAATATCTTTTACGTGTTGTGTCGGTTCTCTGAATATTCCATTGTCGTTTACGCCATCTGTCATAAAATCCGATTCTGACTGTAACATATCAATTTCAACAACCCCTGTTCCATCACACAATCCTACGTATGTTGAATTTGTATCTACTGCTATGGTCTCCCAACCTGCGGATTCTTCAAAATGTTTTTCTTTTTGGATCTCTAATTTATAAAATAAACATGGCACTGCTTCTAAAGGGCTGGATAGTTGTGGTCCCAAAGGAACCAATCTACCTTTAAGCTCAATGACCCCATCCTCAACATCGCAGACTCTTTTGGTACGGGTTTTTGAGATTAACCGATATTTAATAAAGCTTCTGATACCAAAGTATAGTGCAAATGCCTCAATTGTGACTGGTATAATACTCCCAAATATTAAACTCATTAAATCCACACAAAACCCTTCATCTGCTATTTCTAATCAAACCATCTGAAATTTGTTTTTTAACACTTCGAACGTCACAACTCCAGAATTCTTAACAAACAGCAATAACGCGCCCTGACTTTTCAGCCGGCGTAAGACTACTTTATTCAGGAACTATAGGAAATATCGTTTATTGTCAGGTGAAATGGCAGGTTCAAAGGCCGACAGGATTTGCCCTGCTTTGGCGAGACCTACGCCGCGAACTGATAGTAAGTGATTCAGCGTGAGGCCGGTCTTGTGCTCGCGGATCAACCCAACAACTTGACGGGCAATCGTGCGCACATCAACACCTGCGGTCCCCATGCCAAGAATCGCAACGACCAGTTCTTCATCAGTCAGGGCGGCAGCGCCTCTTTCCTTCAGCTTTTCACGCGGACGAGCGTGCTTCGGCATGTCTTTGATGGTTTTCATTGCTTTCCCATGTGCTTATCCTGCCAAATCGGCAGGGTTTTTAACAGAATAAATTAAAAAGTGACGTTTTCACGCGCATACCCGCCTATTTGGCGTGGTAAGTAATGCGACTTCAGACTATAAAAAGTTCAATGCTTCTATCCCGCAATGACTGCGGGATTTGTTGCGGGATAGAATGCTAATCGTCTCAAATGCAACTTTTTCCCGCAATAAAAGCGGGATTTCCTGCGAGTTTCGACCTGCATACAGAGAGCCGTCGACGGTATCAATTGTTGTGAAAACTACCCTCATTCCAAGTTGACCTCATACCGGGTTGCTGGTCCTGTGCCGAAACGGCGAAGAATACCGAGCTCAGAGAAATGCTTGAGGTGATATAAAGCTGTCCGCTCGGCTAGTTCCAGAGCCTCGGCGTATGTCTTGGTAGTAACTACCTTCTGTCCCGCGATCCATTTCCAGCCTTCCAACTCAGAGTCATTGAGGGTTTGCAATATTGCTTGGTCGAGTACTCTTGTTATCGCCGCTTTTGAACGAAACAAAGTTAGAACCACATATGGCGCGTCCCAGGTATATCTTGGCAATGGCAGGCCAAGCTCTTGGGCACGATCTCGAAGTGAGCGGATACCAAACCCCTGTTCTTCAGCCATGCCCATCCGGGCGAATACAAAATGCATTCCAGGGTTCCTGCTCAACATCGGGGCCGTAAATTTTTGTAGTTGTTCAATCGTTATCGGCGGAGGAGGAGAACCAGGGCTTCTCACGGTTATCAGGTCTTCTGTAACCAATATCTGACACTTGCCGCCTTCAATGCTGTAATCACGGTGAATGAGGGCGTTTACCACAGCTTCACGGACCATTTCGAAGGGTAATGCCGGGCGTTCTTCACGTTGCATGTGATTCCGCTCAAAAATATTAGGGAGTTTGTTTCGAAGCCACTCCTCAAGAAGATCAGGAATCAACACTGCGGGCGCGTCAAATTCCTTACGCTCGTTCTCTCCATTTGGATAGTGGATTGCTCCAAGAAGCCCTGCCTGGGAAATGGTTTGACGCGGTTCTTTTCCGAAAAGCAAGATACCAAAGCCTGTGGGCACCAATTGGCCTTTTTCTTCCTTTAACAAACCTCGCTGTAAAAGGCGCCGGTTGAATTCACCTGACCCGACAGCTTCCGTAATTTTTGCTCGTTCACAGTAGAATTCCAACGCTTTTTTGGATAAGTCATTGAATAAAGCCGCAGGAAGCCTGTTCTCTAGCGGAGAAAGAATAATCTCAATCGGTTTTTTTGTAGCCTTAATAGCCCGCTCGTTTGCCTGTTTCAGAAAATCGGTGTTTTCCTTCTCGATGCGTTCCTGCAGGTCACGATCGAACATGTGAACATTGATTCCATTTTGCTCCAGATGTACAATGCCTTTTCGCGCGACAGTGGGATCCGGATCCTGGATTCCAACCCAGACTTCTTTGATGCGGGCGAGGACTATCCGTTCCGCACAACCGAGTTTGGGATGACGTCTCGCCCCGGGTGCGCACGGTTCCAGCGTAGCAAAAAGGATGGAGCCATCCAGCCTGCTCCCCCTGTTTTTCCTCTCCAGCAACGTAAACTCAGCGTGATCCCCGTAACGCAACTCGCCCCGGGAAGCTGTTTCGACTGATCCGTCAGGCTTAACGAGCACCGCACCCACTTTCGGGCTTGCCTTGCCGTCCGGTCGCGGCTCAGGAACGGAATGGCGCATGACTTCGATAGATAGTTCCATCATCTTGCGGGGGTCAAATGTTGCTTTATGCTTCATGCGCCACCTCCTCTCCCCACACCTCCGCAAGCTTCGCCTTGATCTTGGCCTCCATGCGTGTGATTAGTTCCCGGTTTGATTCCACCAGCTTGCGCTCGGACTCGAGTTCGGCTACGTTTAGCATTACCGGTGCGGAGGACATTTTTATAACAGCTGCAGCGGTCAGGGTTTTACCGGTGCCGGTTGCCATTTCGAAAAGAAAGCGCGTCTGTCCCTTTCGGACCGCAATCTGAAGCGCTTCGATGGCCCGCAGTTGGTACGGACGTAAAAATTTCAGCTCAGTATCTTTGATAAAGGCGTCACGTTGGCTGGCGTCGCACCAACGGACATCATTTTTATAGTTGGGATTCTGAGTAACCGCGATATAATCATTTTCTACCTTTTCGCTTACTAAAGTATCTGGGTTCGACTTGAATGCATGGAAATGGGCGAAAGATTCGGGTTTCGGGAACTCGGTTATTAAAACCGGGTTACCCTGTTCCAAGTCCCAGAAGTAATGCAGGTTCCCGTTGGAAAGAATGACGAATCGTACGTTTTGTGAATAGGCGTACTTTCGGGCTTTCTCCTTTCCTATCAGCGGGTCATACTTCTCGGACTTCGCCTCCAGGACGGCAAGAGGGTACCCACGCTCATCAAGCAATAGGTAATCAATAAAACCATTTGCTGTCTTCTCGAAGTCATTGCCGAGACTATCGAGCGTCTTTTTTTTCAGTTTGGCGTTTGCTTCCAGCGCATTGTTTGCGGGGCCGGTCTCCTCGTTAAAAAACCGCCAACCCGCTCTTCGGAGAAGGTCGTTTATCAGAATTCTCGCTTTTGCTTCTTTTGTCATTCGCTATAATCTTTTTTTAACCTGCATGTTTGCTGACCTTTTAACCATTTAAATATAATACCCCTCCTCAATAATATCAACATAAGCATCCATAAAGAATCTCAAAAAGACAACTTATAATACTGAACCGACGGCTGTTTTCTCATTCCAATACTTCCATAAATAAAAAAGGGGGAAACCTTTGAAAGCTTCCCCTCATAAAATATCGATTTCTCTGTAAATCAAATCAGCTTATGCAACCCCTGCATCATCTGCTCGTATTGATCTCCCTTAAAGCAGAACTGCATCTCCAAAAACTGCTTCCGCAGCGCTTTCACCTTATCCACAACCTTCGCGTCTTTTTTCACGACATCGGCAATCAGGTCTGCGAGTTTCGCGAAGTCGGTTTCTTTCATGCCGAAACGGGTCATTTCGGACACGCCGATGCGCAGGGCGCCGGAGGCGGTGAAGCTCTCCTCGTCTGGCTGGGCCTGGTAGTTGCAGATGATATTATTCGCTTCGAGCTTGCAGGCGTATTCGGGGCCTTTGCTGTAGCCGACTTCAAGGATTACCTGGTGGGTTTCGGTATAGTCGATTGCAGGGTCGCCGGCAACGTTCAGGCCGCGTTCCTTGAGGGAGCGAGCAAGCGCTTTGGCGTTTGAGATAACCTGTTTCTGGTATTGATCCTTGAAATGGTTCATCTCGTATGCAGCCATCAGCAGGCCGAGCAGGGTGCCGAGGTGGTGATTGGAGACAGAGCCGGGGAACGCGCGTCTCTGCAGGGCTTTATAGAACTCATAGCGCTCTTCGTGCTCCTGAAACCGGCAGCCGACAACACCGCGCTGGGTGCCGAAGAAGGTTTTATGCGTGGACCCGGTGACAATGTCCGCGCCCTCCTTGAACGGCTCCTGGAAATAGGGGCCGACGAGGCCCAGGACGTGCGCCATGTCATACATGATCATGGTTTTGATGTTCTGGGTTTCGACGAATGTGCGGATTTCTGTGACCGGTTCCTTATGGATCACCATGCTCTTACCGAAAATGATTAATTCGGGGCGGAATTTGTCGATCAGTTCCAGCGTGGCTTTGACGTCGATTTTATAATCGTTATCCGGCAGAACCGGGAAGTTGACTACTGCGGGCCGCTCGGTGAGCGGATCGCGGCTCACATAGTCCTTGAGCGCTCCCATGGGCTGCGCGCTGAGGTGACCGCCTTTGCCGATATGGTTGTTCATCACCTGGCGGATCCTGCGCGGTTCGCTCTTGCGGTCGATGCGGTTGATATAGTCGATCATTGCGCTGAACACGGCGGTATTGGCCATCTGGCCGCTGATCAGCCGGGTCTCGACATTCTCACATCCCAGGTACTTGCGCATCTCGATTTCAAGCAGATGTTCGACCTCGGCGATAAAGCCGCATCCCTGGTAGTAAAAGATGTCAAAATCGTAGAAAGCATCGGTTTTCTTGTGTTCTGCGTAACGTCCGCTCGGATCCATGGCCGAGAGAAGGCGGGTCATGGGAGACATGGTCATTTCGGACGGTATGAGGTTGATACACTCCTTCTGCCGCCAGTTGGTGTTCTCCATCGCTTTTATCAGCAGTGTGCGCACACTCTCTTCCGCCTTTTTTGGTTCATGTGCAACAGTATGTTTTTCATGATCGAACACAATCGGCCGGGCATAGGGAGGTGCATTGCTGCGCAGATGATACGGAACAACCACGGCGTCGACCATTTTACCGCGGATATCTATGCTCAGTCTCTCTTTTTCAACAATCGTGCTGTCGACATACGCCATGCAGATGGACCGAAGTGCGTGTTCCTTGGTGAGAGCGGTTCCAAGGCCTGACCCGTCAACAACCCACAGGGGAACCGTGGTGCCGCTGGTAACATACCCGACATGTTTGCCGTCTTTATATACCTTCGACTTGTCGCGTGCAACGCCTCTTCCTGCAACTGCAACCGCTTTTACGATACGGGGCAGTGCGGCGACCGAAGAGTAATCACGGGTCTGTATCTTTTTCAGGGCGTCATTCTGGCGGGTGAGCGCTTCCCTGCCCACAAAATCGCCTTTCAGGGGCGAGAAGCTGACGGCAAACTTTGCCAGAGGGCATGCCATGATCGGTATCTCCTTGCCTTCGGCGTCAACACCCAGTTCGTGGCCATAGAGCGGCAGGCCGGCTTCGAGGCGGAGCGTGTCGCGCGCGCCGAGACCGTTGGGTATCGCGCCTTTTTCCAGCAACAGGTTCCACAGCATGACCGCGTGTTTGCGGTCGACGAAAAATTCGAAGCAGAGCGGTTCGCCGGTATAGCCGGTGCGGCCGACCATCACGCGTGCTCCCTTGATGGTAACAACGCTTAACGAGTTGCGGGCAGGCTCCGGCATAAGTCCGGATTCGATAATACCCGAAACGATCTCCCGGGATTTTGGCCCCTGCAGCGCCATCATGGCAATCTCTTCGGTTTTATCGATAAGCTCGACGCCTTTAAAATTCTTCAGCTTGGTCTGGAAATAGTCCCAGTCTTTTTTCCGGTTGGAAGCATTGACCACCAGCACATACTCTTCCTTAACGAAATGATACAGGTAGGCGTCATCAATCGCGCCGCCGTTTTCGTTGGGAATGATAGTGTACTGTGCGGTGGACATATTCACGTTCACCGCTTCGGCGTTATTGCTCAGAACATGCTGAAGAAACGCTACTGCGTTTTCGCCGCGGACGATAAACCTGCCCATGTGGGAGACGTCGAACAGACCCGCCTCTTTTCTGGTGGCAAGATGTTCGGAAACAATTCCCGTGGCATAGTAGAGGGGCATATCCCATCCGTTAAAATCGACTATTTTGGCGCCAAGCTCGGCATGGCGATCATGGAGCGGCGTTCGTTTGTTTGGCGTGTCTGTACTCAAAATAACCTGCCTTTGTTAAATGTTATAGTATAAATTTAGTATGCGGATTTCATGTACTATGCAGAGTTGAAAAATGGTTTTTTCTGCATATACCGTGCAAATATTTTATCATATTCCACTCGTTTCATGTTCATCGGAGTGAACGCCTCGGTATCTGTGCAATGAAAAAAGGCCTTCTTATTATTCACAAGAAGGCCTTTTTTTTATAACATCAGCCTGACACCTGAAACTTACTTTGCCGCCCAGGCTTTGAATTTACCAAGGCCTTCCTTTATCTGATCAATATTTATGCCGGAGTAGGCAAGACGGATATAGAAGTTCTTTTCGTTCGGCAGCGGGCGGCCGAAGTGCAGGCGCGTACAGAATGATACGCCGGTTTCATGCAAAACGGTTTTGCGGAACGTATCATAATCGGCGATGCCTTTCCTCTTCATAAGGCCGGTGACATTCGGGAACAGGTAGAATGTCGCGTTGGGCCTGAAGCAGGTCACGCCGTCGATGCTGTTCATGATATCAACCGCGGCGTCCCGTCTCTCTTTAAGTATGCCAAGAATCTTTTTCACCTCGGTCTGATCACCGGCAAGTCCTTCCAACACGGCATACTGGATGAAATGATTCGAGCAGGATTCGTCGTTGACATTGATTTTGCCGATAAGGGTGGCAATCTCTTTGGGTGCGATCGTTGCGCCAAGGCGCCAGCCGGTCATGGCGAATTTCTTCGAGAAGGTATATAAAATGACGCTCCGTTCTTCCATACCGGGAAGGGAGGCCAGCGATTTGGACCTGCCTTCGTAACGGATATCGAAATATGCTTCATCGCACAGAACATAGAGATCATATTTCAGGGCAAGTTCTGCGATTTTTTCAAGTTCTTTCTTCGAGCATTCCGCACCCATGGGGTTCTGAAGGTCGTTGAGCACGAGCAGCCTGGTTTTCGGCGTAATACTTTTCACCAGGCCGTCCATATCGAACTCGAAATTCTCTTTGCCTTCATAATAGGTATAGGGCACTGCCTTGCCGCCGTTAAACTCGATCTGCGACTCATAAATCGGGTAACCCGGATTCGGATACAGCACCTCGTCTCCCGGATTCATCAGGGCCATGATGAATTTACCGATCGTGGGCTTGCCGCCGGGTTGAATCACGACATTTTCCATTGCATAATGGGTGCCGCGCGCTTCATTGACATCCTTGGCGAGCAGCTCGCGCAATTGCGGAATCCCGGAATTCGGGCAGTAGCCTGTTTTACCGTCCCTGATCGCCTTGAACGCGGCATCGACGATATTTTTCGGCGTAGGAAGGTTGATATCACCCAGATGAAAGGGATACACCTTATTCCCTTCTTTCGCAAATGCCGCAGCCTCCGCCGAAACGGCAAAAGCGGTCTCGGATCCCAGTCTTGACATACGATCAGCTATTTTCAGCATGCTTCCTCCTCGGTCGCAACGACCTTGTGTTTAATTACCCCATAATCATACGAAACGTATCTTTATTTCATTTTTTCAACAAATTTCAGAATGGACTCATACTGGTTCTGACCATCAAGCCCGGCCTCCTTAACGACCATTTCCGCCCTGCCGCTGCCGAGGAAATGACCCTTTTTAAACGGATACAGCGTGGCCTCGCGACCATGATCGGAAGTGACCCAGCGGTACATGGTGGGCAGGGTAAAACCGGTAATGCCCATGGCGTTCTTCGCGTGCTCTTCGGAGAATATTTTTTTCTGCTCTTCTTTGGGCAGCAGGTCGAACAGCTCTGCGCTTGAGACATAATAGGCGTCGATATCGATGCCTTGCTGCGCAAGAAGGGGCAGGGTTGTGCTAACGTATTCCATGGCGACATCGCTTCCCTGAAGCACGACACAGCCGCGGCTTTTTCCTTTCGCCCGGTGCAGCAGATACATACCTTTTACCGCATCCTCAACCGGCGCAAGCCCCTTTGCTTTGCGGTCAGGAACAGTCTCGTTGGGCCGGGTAACGAACGGGCAGATCACCGCCGGGCGCTTTGCCAGAGCTGCGGATACCAGAACCCAGAGCTCCTGGGGGTCCCACGGCGTAAGGGTGATGACGGCGCCTGCGGGAAAATTCTCCTGCATAAGCTGCAGGGGCTGCGGGTCGGCATGCGTCGGGCCGTCTTCACCGGTCTTGACGCCAGCATGAGCGCACACAAGGAAGAACGGCTTATACGGTTCGCCGGTAACGTGTTTTTTCGCTTCGCATCCGATTGCATGAAGCCTGCTGGCTATATGACCCAGCGCGGCGATAAAAGCGCCGTAGGAGGAGCATACGCCGATATGCTGCCCGAAGGTCGAGACTCCCGCCATGATGCCGGACTGCGCATCTTCGCAGATGCCGCCGACGGAGAGAATTCTGGTTTTGGGATTGGTATCCGCATTATAGAATCCGGCGCCGAATCCGTCTCCGATGACAGTGAGGCTGGTGGATCCGAGGAGATCGGCCGCAGAAGCGAATATCGCCCCTTTGCTCGCCTTATTATAGTAGCTTAATGTTTTGCCTAATTCACCGCGAAGCGTTGTTGACTGGCCGGGTTTTAAGGTCATTTCCGGCGGAATTGTTGTCGCGCCTGTTTTTGCGATCTCGTATAAAGCATCTATTGAAGGCGCCTCCGGACGCGGCATCCTCTTTCTGCCGTCCAGCCTCTGCCTGGATCCGGCGAGTTTCTGCGCCAACGCGGCGACAACGTCGCTTTTCTTTTCCAAAGCGCTGCGGATAACCGTTAAAGCGTTCCAGAAGCACTCTTCGAGCACAGCCCCCTCTTTGCCGCTTTTACAGCGCTGGGTTCCATTCTGACATTTCGGATACGATGCGGCTGTTTCATCGAGGAGCGGTTTGAGCGCGGAATAGAAACCGTCGCTGCACAGGCTGTGGCCCGCACCGTGGGACTTGTTGCCTTCGATGCCGTACTGCCAGCCTTTTGTCGTGCGATATACGATTGCGGTGGGCTGAGAATTCTTTATCTGTGAAACCATGCGCTGGGCTGCGATGATCTGCTGAAAGTCCCTACCGTCCTGCACCAGAATCACGTTCCAGTCGTGGATGTAGGCAAATTCCGCCGGGTCCCACTGAACATAATCGCCCGGCGTGTTCCCCGCGCGGCAAACCTTGTTGGAATCAATGGACGCCTGGTTCCAGTCTATGTGAATAACCGTATTCTTCAAACAGGCGGTGCCGGCAGCGGCGAAAGCCTCAGACACGCGTCCCGGTGTCATGCCGCCTTCACCCTCGACCATATGCACCTTCGGTGCGTCTTTGCCATAATAATCCATCGCGGCAAATGCCAGGCCCAGAGAGGTTGCAACGCCAACCCCCGACGCTCCGGTTGAAAGCCGGATAAAAGGGGTGATGGGTGTAGGATGACCGTCAAGCGCTTTGGATTTGTATTTCTTAAAAAGCGGCGTGGCGGTCAGCGGATTTCTGCGGAAACCCAGAAGGTCTTCGAGACGAAGCTGCATTTTGACATCAGCGGGCAAAAGCTGCGGTTTACCGATGCGCAGGATCTCATTGCGCAGAGCCCACATCGCGTAGAGCCCCAAAGCCTTATGGCCGGCAGCATAGGAAATAATATCAGCGTCTTTGCGGTCCGGGTTCGACATATCATACTCCATGGTATCAAAAAGAAGGGCTGCAACAAATCTGCCCGATGAGATAGATCCTCCCGGATGGCCGGACATCGGAACATAATTATAGAGTGTTGCGCAGAGCGAGCGGTAGATCAAATCGTATGTCTCAAACTGTTTAATCTCTTCCGGTTTCAGCGGTGCTCCGGATTTTTTAATTTCTTCAGTGATATCTATTACTATTCCACGCCTTGGCCCGAATTTAAACTCCATAAAAACTCCCTTCCCTGTTATTGTATTTATTATAAAAAATCATCTTTTCTACTATTAGAGTCTGTAGCTGAATAATATACGCTTTTTGCGTAGATAATTTAAAAGCGTATGTTAGTCAGCGTACAGACACTTATGCCGCAAAGCCAACAATCCCTGATTCAAAAGCTTCAGGCTTTGTCGGTATTAGAGGTTTTAATAATATAACTTTTTTTTAAACATGCGTGCGTTGCAAATATTTTTCTGTAGAATTCCATAATAAAAAGTTTGTATATCCAACTGAATGAATATAAACTATATTCTTGAAACATAATACAATCAACAAAAATAATGTTATATATTTTAGTAAAGTAACTTTATTTTTGCCTAAATAACAATAAAAAAAGAGATTTCTTAAAGTTTGCCTATTAATTTATAAAAGATTGGATACCTGAATTATCTAATATATAAAAAACCGGCATAAAAGCCAAACAGTACTAAGCGAGCCAGGGTAGAAAGTTTTTACACCCATTGCGTGTATTCATAAAGAGAGTTTCTTAAGCCTGCTGCTCATGGAGAATCAAGAATTTTACGGTCTTCGAATTTTCGGTTGCAGTGCGGATGCGTTGCTGGAAATCTCCTCCGGCACCCGTTTCTTTCGTGATCTTTGGAGCAACATTTTTTCTGGTATAGCTGGTCCGCGGGCAACAACCCGGCCAGCCCCGACAGACCAGCAAAAGAGGTGACGAGGGGGTCGCGTTGGGATCCCGCCTCGTCATTCCCGGTTCTTCTGCCATCCGCCATCAACCATGCCGACCGGAACAAGCCTCCTGTGAACCCGGAAAGGAGTATACTTTCGCAGCCCCCTATCGTTCGTACGCCTCGCTCAATAATTCCAACGGATGCCGCACCTTGATGGTGCTGTCGGTCTGCGCAAGACCGTCACGCATCTGGATCATGCAGCCCAGGCACCAGCTCGCGGCGATGTCCGCCTTGGAATCCATGACGCTGGCGATCTTCTCCCGCCGCATGATGACCGACAGGTCGTAGTGACCTGCAAGCCCCCACGGTCCGCCCTGGCCGCAGCACTCGTCTGCGCCCTTCATGGCCACCAGCTCAAGTCCGGGGATAGTCTTCAGAAGTTCGGCCGTTGCATTGGCAGATCCGCCCATTTTGTGTCCCAGTTTTTCATGGCAGGAGACGTGCATCGTCACCTTCTGCTTCGCACCATTACCAGCCGGTTTCAGGTTTTCCCGTCCTATGACCTGCATGATGAACCGGGCCGGATCGTAGAACTTGGCGATCAATTCCCGCGACTTCTTTTCGTAGACCGTGTCGCCGGCGCGGGCGAAATCCTTGGCATAGTCCTTGAAGCCCACGATGCACGAGGGGCAGTGGGCCACGATGTACTTGTAGGGAAGCAGGCGGTCGACATTGTACCGGGCCAGCCGTCGGGCCTCCTCGGCGTTGCCGAACGCGGCAAACGGCTCGCCGCAGCAGCGCTGAGAGGGAATGGAGACCTTCCACCCGTTGTGCCGGGCGATTTTTATGAAACTGTCCACAATCGGCTCCGCCAGCAGGTCGGACGAGCAGCCGTGGAAATAGGCGATCTCCGCCTGCGACGCCGGGAGGTTGAAAAGGTCTTTGTGCCTTGCCTGAATGCTCGATTTGGCAAGCGGCGGTACATAGCGTCCGGCCGGCATCGGCGACGGAAGAAGCCACCCGGGCAGGGAGGCCATGAGCGCGCGGCTCAGCTTGTTATTCCACAGGCCCTGCGTGAGCCCTGCCATGCGCACGAGTGAATTATAGAGGGGGCGATTGTTTATAATCGACGCCATCATCGGGGCGAGCACCGTGCTCCGGTTCTCCTCGCGGATCCGGGCAACCATATCCCGCATCGTGGCCGAGGTGGCGCACTTGCACGTGCACTGTCCGCAGAGCAGGCAGAGCTCGAACGCTTTCTTGAACAACGGGTCATGCTTCAGCTCCGCCAGATCCTCCCTGCCGTCGAGCGCTATGACCAGCGCACGCTTGAAACCGGGCGAGGCCAGGGTTCGCGTGGTGAACTGGTCCGACAACCGGGTGTATACCGGGCAGGATTCGGCGCACGAAGAGCACAGAGAGCACACGCCAGTATACAGATGGGAATAATCGGCGAAACGGGCGAGATTGAGATGCGTGTCCTGCGCTTCGATGCCCACCAGCTCCTGTATCGCCTGACGCAGATCCTTGTCGCGCGACTCCCTGATAATCTTGACT
>Ga0105099_10000712_pt1 | contig 22175 bp, 14 predicted proteins | sample PPLLak3cmMay2015_2_FD_79138 | JGI IMG/M metagenome (GOLD analysis project Ga0105099, IMG submission 79138) | Freshwater sediment microbial communities from Prairie Pothole Lake near Jamestown, North Dakota, USA - PPLs Lake P8 Core (1) Depth... | ecosystem: Environmental > Aquatic > Freshwater >... | reverse complement strand
TTATTCCGGCACCCTGCCGTGATTTATCCGCAAGGCTTTTTGTAAAATAGGGGAAGGTCACAATCCCCTGTTTATCGCGAAGCCCGCACAACTCCGCATAGGACAAGCCTGCTTCATTGAAAAGGTATCCGCCGGCATCGCTTATACCGACGATTTTCGGAGCATTCCGGGGCTCTTCTCCCTGCAGAATGCGGGCAACGTGTGAACCTACCGCGCCGAAACCCTGAATAAGAACCGTCATTTCTGAACGACCGGGCACTTTTAAACCGGCAAACTGCGGAAGCGACTTGAGCCTGCTTATCTCCCCAAGCAAAGCGTCTATGGCAATGACGACGCCTGCCGCGGCGGCGCCAAGTTGATCGATCCTGTTTCCACCCATATCCACCGGTTTGGATAATGCGTTATCGATGCCGTTCTGTATCGCAATGGTTCTCATATCCTCGTCATTGGTGCCGACGTCGGGTCCCGGAAGATACATATCCCGATACCGGTAGAGAAGCCGGGCAAACCCGGAAACCACCTCTGCATGTTGCGCGGGAGAGAGATTTTTAGGATCAACAATGCCGGATTTGCCGCCGCCAAACGGCAGATCTGCGGCCGCATTCTTCAACGTCATGCCGCGCGCCAGGTTAAAAATTGCCTGCGGCGTAACTTCGGGCAGCATGCGGATGCCTCCCATCGATGGCCTGCCCATGGCAAGGTTATCAACGACCAAATAACCGCCGATCTCCAGCGGACACTCTTCATCCCACATGCATACCACCATGCGCGGCCCCAGGCTGTCCGCTTTAATACCAAGCCTTTGCAGGCGCTCGACGTCAAGCGCGCCAAACTCCAGAAACGCCAGAGAGCCTTCTTTTTGAAGCCTGTTCCGCCAGGTGTTTTCAGGCAAAGCGTCACGCAGGAACTGATTCATGTATTTGGGAATCATGGTTTCTCCTTGTTTTTTTTCACCGCCATACACAGGGTATAACTGTTTTTTTCCCTATTTGATAATTTGTATCTCGTTACTGGTTTTTTATCCTGATGCATCCGTAAAACCCCTCCTTCACAGTCGGGGTACTGCATTATCATTCATCACCGGCAACCGGAAGCCCTCTCCTTCACAGCTGGGTTACTGCATTTTCAATGATCACCGGCAGGTTTCTTCCCCTGCGGCTTGCCGCTGTTTATTGCATATTCAATTCCATGAACATTCCATGCCTGCGGCATTGTAAGACTGAAAAGGCGCAGTGCCTGTTTTTAAATTTAATTGTCCGGAAAAAAATAGCTATAAAACATTCCCCATCCATGCAAAAAATATAAAATTTAAAATCTACAATCTAAAATTTCCTCATTAAACATAGCTCTCTTTATTTAACCATAAAGCCGCTTTCTTTTCAACTCTGATGCAACTTCCCGGCAGCGACAAATGTCAATCCGCTCTCCGTTAAAGCTCGCGCCGTGCGGTTTATCGAGTCATGCTTATCAAGATAGTTGCGCAGATGAAGCGGCATTTCACCTGAATCGACTATATCCTTCTTGCTTCTGAAATAATCCAGAATATCGGACGGATGCTTGCGTGTTTTATCGACTTCAGGCACTCCGCCTTCATGCTTTGCCGAGATATTGGCGACATGACCGGCAATTTCAACCAGTTCGTTCAACCGGTCGTATGGCTGGCGCACAATCGACTTGTACGTCTCGGTGATATGGTGTTCGAAACGGACGACCTTCTCAAAATCGAGCTTGCCCCGCACCTGTGCCGCTATTTCGATGGTCCGGTTGTCCACCGAGTTGGAAAAGTTGAACCCGATCAGCGGGCTGGTGCCGTCCGGACGGGAAAACAGCTTCGCGCCTATCATGGTCCAAAGCGCTGCATAAGGATTGTCATTGCCCATATACACGGATATCTTGAATTCGTTGTTTATGCCGAGTTTATAGAGCATATACCCTAAAAACACGGTGCCGGGGTTGATATTAAGCACCTGCTGTATACCGTAATTCGTGTAATAATAGAGAAATTCGTCAAGCCACTGCAGAGCATGGGCATTGGGCTGCCCGACGCCGCCGAAATACCCGGTGATCGTTTCCGGACCGCCAAGGTGCACGTTTGATCCGTCGGTGCCTCTGGTGTCAAGGGTCTCCACATAGCTGGCGCCGACAATCTGCATTGCCGCCGCTATGGCGAGTATATCGTGATCCTCCTCCTGCTCCTTCATGTTGCGCACGCGGATATAGCGCCCCGGCATTAGCTCTTTTTTGTCAATAGCCTGTTTTGCCTCTTCTATGAGGAAGGGGAAATACTGCAGCGCGCTTATTTCGAGGGTCACGGCGAAATCTTCATTAAACGTCATGGTATCGGCTTTTTTGCCACAAATACCGCGCCGGTACTCGGGAATCGATATAAACGCCTTTTTATCCCGCTGGTCTATCAGCCATTGAATATCGGACATCAATGCAGGTCTGGCTTTTTTTATCCGCTCCACGAGGCTGGGGAGCTTCCGCGCCTCCTCCGCTTTCCGGTTGATCGCCTCAACAGTGCCGTATTTCTCGACAACCGCCAGGAAATCATTTATCACATTTGATTCAGGATCGAGCAACAACGCGTTTATCTCATCAAACCGCTCTCTGGGTATTGCAAGTTTTTCTCGTAACTCTTTCATACTATACTGGCCTCCCGTCTTGTTATATGATGAACAGGACTTTAAATCCGGCAAAGCCGCAACGTCCTCCCGGCTCCGCTTCGCTTTGCGGGACTAAAGCCTTTATGGGGGGAAATTTGTTCAAACAGACACTAATACTTCTTTACAAGCTCCATAAATTTCTCTTTTTCGCCTTTGAACATATTATAACAGTGCTCCGCCGAAGGAAATGTTCCGGCGCGGACCTCGCCGCAATAATCGCGCATTGCCTGGGTAATAGTCTCGGCCACATTGCAGTATTTCTTCACGAATTTGGGCGTAAACGCCTGAAATTGCCCTATCAGGTCCGAAACAATAAGAAGCTGACCGTCGCATTCCATCCCTGCACCGATTGAAAGCACCGGGATATCGAGCTGTTTTGCAATAAAACCGCCAACTTCAGGCGGCACTGCCTCTAAAAGCAGCATGTGAATGCCCGCTTTTTTGATCGCCAGCGCGTCTTCATAGAGCATCTTTGCCGATTCCGCGCTCCTGCCCTGCGCCTTATGCCCGCCAAGCTGACCGGAGCTCTGAGGAGTCAAGCCGATGTGGCCCATGACCACAATACCGGCGTCAACAATAGCCCTGATCTGTGGAGCAATCCGCGCACCGCCTTCAAGTTTAATAGCGTCGCAGTCAGCTTCCTTAAGAAACCTGCCTGCGCTCTCAACAGCCTTTTCAACGCTTGTCTGGTATGACAAAAAAGGCATGTCGCCGATAACAAAGGTGTTCGGCGCACCGCGGCGTACCGCATCGGCGTGATAAATCATCTGGTCCATCGTAACCGGGATCGTCCCTTTATACCCATAAACACACATCCCGAGGCTGTCCCCCACCAGAAGCATATCCAAACCAGCCGCCTCAGCAAATTGCGCCGTGGGGAAATCGTACGACGTTAAAAAGGTGATCTTTTCCCCTTTCTTCTTCATCTCGTAAAAATCATGAATCATTTTTTTTGGCATAAACTCCCCTTTTTGGGTTTTATATTTATAGTATCGGTCTGTTGATCTCCCGAATATGAAAACATGTCCTGCTCAATCGGCCAGCCGCTGTCCGGTTTAACCTCGGAGAGCAGTAAAAACGTCTCGACCTTGCCGATACCGGGAATGGAGGCAATCCATTTTTTAACTATCTCCCCCATGTGCTTCTGATTCTGCGCAACCACGTGAAGCAGATAGTCAAATCTTCCGGCCAGGTGGTAACAAGCACGAACGTGCGAGATTTCCTGGATGCTCTCTTCGAATTTTTTGATGATATTCACATCGTGCCGGATAAGCGACACCGCAATAAATGCCTGAATTGACAACCCGAGCATATCCGGGTTGATAATGCCCCGGTACCCCTGAATAAGCCCGGTCTCCTCCATCCTTCGGATCCGATCCATCACGGTAGAGGGGGCTATGCAAAGCTCACGCGCCAGCTCGACGTTCCGTTTTCTGGCACTGCCCTGAAGATGCAGCAGTATTTTTTTATCAATACTATCCATATAAATATCGAATTTTATTGTGTTATATTGGAAAATAATTGTAATTATTTTCGAAGTCAACACTAAAATTAATAATTATTTTCGTAAATATGCTATTCTATGAATTTTATTTTTGTCCCTGTGATATACATAAAAAAGGTTGTTAAACATGTCCGGTTGATTTAATTTTATAGATCGTTTCATCTCCGGATACAAACACGCTATGACAAAATATATCGGCGAAATAGCTGCGCTTACCACTGCATTCTCGTGGTCATTCAGTTCTATCTTCTTTACTATTTCATCAAAGCGCATCGGGCACAAAGTAGTCAACCATTTCAGGCTTACCATTGCGCTCCTTTTCCTGTTTACCGCTCATTTTCTCATATACGGCAGGATAGTCCCTGAAAATATCACCATGCCCCGGCTTTTCTGGCTTGGCCTGTCCGGCTTTATAGGACTTGCCATCGGCGACAGGATGCTGTTCAAGACGTACGTGATGATCGGGCCACGCCTCGGCATGCTTCTTATGTCACTGACGCCGGTAATCAGTGCGGTTGCTGCCTGGTTTTTTCTTCACGAGGCGCTTACTATCAAGGAAACTATTGCCATACTTATAACCCTGGCCGGTATTTTCTGGGTAATGCTCGAAAAGAAAAACGGCGGTCAAACGAGCGGCAAGTTTGCAAAAGGAGTACTTCTGGGCGTCGGCGCGGCAGTCTGCCAGGTCGTTGGATTGATTCTCTCGAAAAAAGGTCTGGAAGGGGATTTTCCGGCGCTCTCCGCGAATATAATCAGAGTCGCCGTATCAGTAGTGCTGATGTGGACATTCCCCTTTCTGAGGGAAGGAATATCCGCGTCGCTTAAAAAGTTTTCAGACCGGAAAGCGACGCTCGCTATGATCGGCGGAGCATTCTTCGGGCCGTTCTGCGGAATATGGCTCTCACTTATCGCGATCAAATACTCATACATCGGCATCGCCTCAACACTCATGGCGCTTCCGCCAATAATCCTTCTACCACTTTCACGATTTATATTCAAGGAAAAAATATCGATACGCGCGGTTCTGGGAACTGTTATTGCACTTTTCGGCATCGCTATGATATTTTATAAGTAATCATTAATTTTGGACTTCAGATTTTAAATTTTAGATTTGGAAAAAGGAAGGAGACTGTTTATGAATAAATTATTGCCATTACTATTTTCAGCAATGCTGCTTATAAGCTGTGCCTCAAGTACGGATAAAGTTAAAATCGACCTGTCAAAATACGATATCAATAACACATTATCCGAACTGGAACATAATGCTGCAACCGCAACTATCTATATTACAACCGACCCGCCTTCCGCGGATGTGTTTATGGACGGCAAATACGTTGGAAAGGCAAACAAGGACGTCGTATATATCATCCCCGGAAACCATGAAATCACCTTAATTAAAGGTGATTTATATTTTCAAAAAATCATCTATTTTCAGGATGGCAGTAACCGGCCGCTGGATGTAAAATTGATAGCGGCTCAATAATTCAACCGTATTGGAATGCACATGAAAAAAATATTACTGTTCTTTGTTTGCAGCTTTTTCCTGGTTTTTGCAGGCGATAAAAATTTTGGGAGCATTGTTGTCGACAAGGTTGTTAAAGTATACGACGGTGACACCTTTATGGTAAACATCAAAGGATACCCTCCGATTATCGGAGACTCTATTTATGTGAGAATATACGGCGTTGACACTCCAGAAAAAAAAGGCGGTGACCCCTATACCAGAGACCTTGCACAAAAGGCCAGGTTATTTACCGAAAAAAAGCTGAATAAAGCAAAGGTTATTACCTTGAAAAACATGCGCAGAGATAAGTATTTTAGAATTTGCGCTGATGTATATGTCGACCGGGAAAACCTTGCCAAGGAGCTGATCCGCGTTGGATTGGGAAAGGAATATTTCGGCGGTAAGAAGGTATCCTGGTAAAAAAATAAGGAGTGACATTTTATGAAATATAGCATGATTTTACTTGTAATATTCGTAAATTACTTATCAGTATTTTCACAGGAAAACGGACTGCCCGGGGCTGGAGGTCCTCAAAACGACAGCATCACCTTTACTTATAAAATACTTGAGCCAAAAGCAGACGAAACGGATTTTGTTGTTATAAAAGACAGCGTATTTTTCAAAATCTTCTACGTAGACTTTGCATGCTCCGAATATGTTTATGAATTCCAAAAAGAGGGTATAATATTTATCATTCGACGCATCACAAATACCGAAAATGCCTGCACGAAAGAAACAGACCAGATTTATGCATTTGAAGGACTTCTCGCAAACGTGCCTAAAGGCAAATATCAAATCCAGCTCGAGAATCAATACCTCAATAAGAAAACTGTTTTGTTCAGGGAAGTTGTGCAGGTGAAATAAAATTTGATTACTTTATTTCGTTTTAGCTGCTATTTGAAATGATTCCGTCCCTATATTGAATTGTTTAGAATGAATTTTTAGTTATTTTTTCTTGTAATACATCTCGAATTAGTTTCATGGTATTTATTGCATATCTGGCTTTTTCTTTATCTGCCGACTCGCCCGCATAACGAAATGTGATTGCGAACTGATTTAAATATGCCAACTGCTTTTTATATACCTCAAATTCCGGAAATTGCTTACTGCATAATCCTGATAGTGTTAAAAGGTCATGTGTTTTTAAAAATGGGATTTTCTTAAATTGCAATAATGCTTTGAGATACTTCTCAATACATTGCTGTGCATGAAAACCGGCAGCATCATAATTCGGATATTTGCGAGCCATAAACTCTCGTAAAGCGCTGCGATAATCACCCTCTGCCTTGGCAATCCATTCTTCAACAAGTTCGTTCATAAAGCACTTTTCCGGATTCCATAATGTTTTTAATAAAAAAATCTCCGCACTTCAACCGTTTTTGTATTTCACCAGGAGTCTTTACTATAATATCCAAAGGGAAAATATGAGGAACCGTTGATGATATTTCCACGCTCAAATCCCAGCTCGGCTTATCAGTGTCAATAACAATAAATAAATCGATATCACTGTTAACATCAGGTGCACCGGAAGCATAAGAACCAAACAAAATAATTTTTTCTGGATGGTATTTTTCAGTAATAGAATCAACAATTTTGGATATTCTATTTGATATGGTTTTATTCATACTGATATTATACCATAATTATTATTCATATTAAAACTCATTGTTTTATTAAGAAGCATCTTATCTTGAATAGTAAAATATTTTTCCCCAATACCAGATACGTAAGAAATATAATAATAAAAGCGACTATAACCTTAATTCAGCTATAGCCGCTTTGACTATCTAATTCAGACTGCTAATTATCTGCAGATCGCAACTCTTTGAACAACCCTCTCTTTTCCGACAGTCAGCTTACACAGATAGATACCGTTGGGAACTGATCTGTTCTTGCCATCAAGGTTCCACGCCATTTTATGCGGGCCTGCGGCAAGCTTGCTGTTAAACACCGTCGTTATTTTCTGGCCGTTCATACCGAAAATTTCCAGGGATGTCTGCTGGACGTTTTTCGTTGCAAACGAAAAAATAACAGATGAGTTAGCGCCTTTTATAACCTTGAGAGGGCTGATAAGGTTTACCCCGAAAGGATTATTGATCGCCGTCTCATCAACTTTTAATATGAAAGTTTTTGTCTTCTTGACCAGCATTGAATCGGTAACTGCAAAGGTAACACGATACTCTCCGGTATCATTATATACTGTTCCGCCGAAAATACCGTCACTTGATGCATAGAGGCCAAATACCTCCTTTTCCGGCACCAAAGCAACCTTATGACTCGCGGGAATCTCGGCTATAGAACCATAATCAAACAGGAAATTTGAAAATCCTTCGCCCCCTGATGCTCCGATAGCCATATGTCGTATATCGCAACTCAATGTTTTATAAAAATAATTGATCTGACCTGATGGATACAGTTCAACGGCAAAATCCAGATCTACCGTAACAACACCGGTATCACTGTTTATGTGCTTTGTTTGCCAGCGAATTGTAGCTTTTGTTGGATCTGTTGTGACATATATAGCATCACCTGCTTTATATAAAAGATCATATCCTAATGCGGCAATGGCTTTTGTTGCCATTAAGGATATCTGAGAACGAACATGAACAAACACATTTTCGAACAGAATTGTTCCATCGGTACCTACATAAACCGTGTCCTTGGTTTCACCAAAGAATGGGAACGAGAAACCAAGACCAACCTTTACAAGACCGTCATCCTGATCATCAGGCGTTACCGCAGCTGTAATTGCCGGATAGGTGCCGCTGTTGGTTGCTTTGTAATAAGTATTTTTCAACTGCTCCCAAGTATACGGCTGAGTGCCGCCCGTTGCCACAAGTTGTTGGGTATAGGACTTGCCCTTCTGGCCGTGAATCAGGCTGTCCGTTGTTATCACAAGTGGGCTTCCTGCTGATTCATAATCGATCCATAAAATCGTCCTGCCAGCATTAATAGCAACATCTTTTTTCGAGCAGGTAGCTTCTGCAGGGGTTGTTCCGCGGCTATCAAACATGGAGAAGGAACCAACCTTACCAGTTCCTCCGCCCTTGCAATCGATCATGAGGAAATACCTCGCCTTTTTATTATCCACATAATTAAGCAGGTGTTTAACATCCAGACCGATCTCAATCGGATCTGTTGTACCCACACCCTGCATCGGATATGCGCCGCCCTGATAATTGAATTCATTAAATCTCTTTGAGAATTCCGGCACGGTATCAAGCGTATCATTGGATATACCGGCCAAAAGGCTTATCTTGTCACGCTGGGTATAGTCCATGGTAACCTTGTACGTTAATTGCTGCTTTATCTTTGCATTACTATCCTGTCCGCGCAGCACAAAAACTTTGTGATCCGTGTTCAATCCACCGACATTCATGTGGAGGCTGTCATTGACAACTTTGCCGTCACCCTTGGAAGCCGTATCTTTATAGGCATTCCCTTGTTCCAATGCCCCAACACGAAACATCATATAAAAGAAACCGGTATCAGCGAAATTTTCCGACCAGGAATTAACGACAATCCAGGCGCCTAACTCTCTATCGCGCAAATCGATAAGACTATCATGCGTGATGTCTTCATCTTCCGTTATTTTTCCATCGCCATTTACATCATAATACAAACTATCTTCCCAGCCGATTATATTCATTACATGGCCGCCTTTTTCCCCGAATGCCGGAACAATGCATTTACCAGCTTCGTATTTTGAATCGGGAGAAGATTTCTGTAAAGTATCATTCATGAGAGGTTGAAGACAGTTAACGCTGAATGTCGCAATGCCACCAGTAAGTGCTTGATCATCAAAATCCTTTATCCATTTCTTTAATACGGTCACCCCATCCCAAGTACCGATATCAATCTGTCTTATTGTCACGTATCTATTTAACATCCCTGCGTAATATTTATTATAGCCGGTCATCCACTGAGAATATCCTTGCGTTGGACTGACGGATCCCCATGTTACTGAATCCGGAATGCCATTCTCATTTGCCATTTCCCATCCCTCAAGGAAGTTGGAACCGCCATTTTTATCGCCGCCGTTTAAAAAATTCCATGTATAAAAGAACATATAACGGTTACCCGGTAAAGAAGCATCGCTGTCTCTCATAAGGTTAATTGAATAAGTATAGTGATACCCGATACCCGCAGCCTGAGCGCTGGATGCAAATGTTGATCCTTGATCAAAAACAGGTCGTAGATATTTGTTCTTATTACTAAGATGATGAGGAAGAGGTGGCATATTACTTGAAGATTTAAACGATGGAATTTTATCAATCTGCTCTTTTGTCAGCTCTTTTAAACCACCGACGATAATAGGATGCCCTACACTTTTAGGGGTAATTTGATACACCGGTGAAACTTTTACCGCTGGTTTTTGGACAGGTGCTATTATCGCGCCGTTGCGTGCATAAAGAGAGGTAAGCAAGAAGGAAAAACACAAACAGAAAAAAATAGATTTAATTTTTTTTTGAAACATTAAGGCCTCCTATAGGGTAAAATTATATTTGTCTTTTGCCCCTCCCTCCTTAAAATACAAAAAGCCGTAAAACACGTATTATAAAAAGCTCCAATTGGAATAATATATATTTTTTTTAATAAAAGAGTACCTATTTTTTTAAAATGAAAAATTTTCGGTATGCATTATCACATTTTTTGATAATCGTCCCTAAAATCTGCGTTATTATCAATAGCAAATGATAGGCACTCTTTTCATAAAAAAATAAACTATATTACTTTTGTGGAGGGGCTTGCACAGAAATACCTGATGGAAAGGCACAGAATATATTTTTTTCTAATTACTGTAATTTCAAAAAAAGAAGGCACCTTGTTTATAAAAATTAAATGCTACACTGCCTGCCTGGCAGTTCTGTTCATTGCACTGATACAATTAAATTTGCACGCCGCTCCCCATTGGGGCGAAACCTTTGAACTGGCACAACCGGACGGTTCACTCGTAAAAGTCCGCGTCTGGGGGGATGAGTACTATCAAAGAGTCGAAAGTCTTGATGGATACACCCTTATCCGTAATAAAGAAAACTGGATATGCTATGCAAAACTCACTGTAAACAATTCCGATTTCATTGCAACAGATGTTGTGTATGACGGCTTTCCCAATAAAAGCATCTCAACGCTACTGAACATCCCAAAGGGTATTAAATTAAAACCGGAAATCCGCCAGGCAAAAGCGGACGCTATGCTTCGCAGCCTCGAAGTGGACGAGGAAGGCGTTCGTCTTATCCGCTCTGGCGCCCCAACAAGAACTCGCGATGTTGTCGGTGAAATAAAAGGGCTGACGATGCTTGTTGATTTTTCGGATAAACCAGCCAACATTCCAAGCGGCGAAGTGAATAATTTGATTAACGCGACCGGATACACTGGATATAATAATTATAGTTCAGTAAAAGATTATTTTTATGACGTCTCCAATAAAAAACTAATCTATACAAATTATGTAACCCCCTACTACAGGGCAAAATACACTAAATTTTCCTATGAGCATCCCGATTCAACAGGCAAAGCCATAGAACTTGTACTGGAAGCGTTGAATAATCTTGAAACCCAGGGTTTTGATTTTTCTACCCTGACAATAAACAACGGCACGGTTGTGGCTGTTAATCTGTATTACGCCGGCACCCCAAACTCAGGCTGGGCAAGCGGATTATGGCCGCACGCGGGCTCTATTTCTTTTAATGCCGACGGCGTATCGGTAAAACGGTATCAAATAACCAATCTTGGCAACACCCTTAATGTCGGGGCTTTTTGCCACGAAAACGGACACATGCTCTGTGGCTGGCCCGATGTTTACGATCATGACCTGGATTCCAAAGGGCTGGGTTTTTACTGTGTCATGGCAACCGGCTTCGGTTTAAACACGCTTCCTCCCAACCCTTATTTCCGCCAACTATGCGGTTGGGAGACCGTTACCGACATCACAAATTTTGCCGCTGGAACCCTGCTTAAACATTGCGCAAATTCTATTGCATCGTATATCTATAAAAACCCGTCAAACGCCGATGAGGTTTTTTATATAGAAGCTCGTGTCAAAAAACAGAGAAACTTGAAACTGCCGGACGCAGGCGTTGCGGTATGGCATGTTGATGCCAAAGGATCAAATTCTTATCAGGATATGACGGCCAGCAGACACTATAAAGTAGCCATCGAGCAGGCAGACAGCCTATGTGAACTTGAAAAAAATGTCAATGAAGGCGGTCCCAATGACCTTTTTCACAAAGGGTATAACAATAAATTCAACGACAATTCTCTTCCGGACGCACACTGGTGGAGCGGCAGCAATTCAGGACTGAATCTTACGGTTGTCAGCGCAGTACAGGACACCATGCTTATTATGCTGGGTGATTTTAGCATGGCTCTTCTATCGCCGGTCAAAAGTGCTGTTTACTATACCGGTGACAGTATAAAAATCACATGGTACACCAATGTCGGCACTATTCCCAAAGTTAAGCTTCAATTAAGCACCGACAGCGGTCAGACGTTTACCCCGATTATCGCTTCTGTTGCCAATACGGACACCTATACGTGGCCGGCTCCCGACATCGAATCAAACAAGTGTATTATTGCCCTGTCCGATATCGACGACAACCTGATGGTTACATCCGAGGTATTTGCCATCAGGCGGCTCCCCATGATCGCTATTGATCCGGACACCTATTACGTAAAAGTTAAAAAGGGCGAGACAAAAGACGATACTCTGAAACTTACTAATACTGGCAAAGGCAAACTTGATTTCTCAATAACGGCTAAAAAGAGCTCCGCAGAAAAACGGTCGCTTAATCAGTTGAATAACGCATTATATTATGAAACAGCTTCAGACGGTTCAATAAATGAGTCTTATAGTGGTTCAATATCCTCCGACGGCGTACCCGGAGACTGGATAAAAATAACCCCGAGCCAAGGAACCGTTGATTCTTCATCCGTTTTAAATATCAAAGTAACCTTTGACGCAACAAACCTGAATTTAGGCAAATTTTACGACACTATCATCATAACTCACAACGCCAGGAATATAGCATCTCCAATAAAAATCGGCTGTGAGATTGGTGTGAGTGAAACTTCGCTGTTACCAGTTAATGCAATTTCCGCCAATTCTATTATAATTAATAAATCCGGTTTAATTATATGTAATGAGAAGCAGGAGCATGTTTCAATATCAGGGTACGATATTCATGGAAAAAAGATTTTCTATTACAGATTTCCTCCATCTAATACCTGGATCAGATTCAATGGAATAAACTCACTGGCAAATGGAACCTATATTCTGCGAATCTGGATAGGATCCGTAATTATTAATAGAAAAATAATTGTTAATCGATAAGCTGCAAAAAAATGATTAATTTAATTTATATATAATTATAAGAAAAAAAATTATATTTATATATGTCTGGATTATTTCAGGATTTGGCTTTAAACAATAGCAACAATACGGGGGGGGGAATGTTGTTAAATTTTCCATAATTATTTTTCCTTGGAGGCACAAATGAGTCGAAGGGTCAAACTATCTCTTCTTTTTTTTGCTGCAGTATTTTTTCTCGCCACATCCATTTATTCAAAGGGTACAAGTAATACAACCGTTATACCCAGCATAGCTCTATCAAAAGGCAAAGCAGACAGAGTGATTAAAATTGATCGCCCTGATGGTCAAAGTCCCATTTATGTCGGCGGTGTGATTCTGCCGACAAAAGAACAGGTTGAACGTACACCCGATTTAAAGGTTAATTTTTCACGAGCGCTACCAGACACATTTAATAATGCGGTTTTAAAATACTTCCGCAAACCGGTAGCGGATCAAGGCCAGAATATGTCCTGTGCTCAATCTTCGGGTATTAGCAATCATTTAACCTATGTTTTAAATATTGCCAGAAATCTGGATGGAAGTCAACAAGCAAACATGTATCCTCAATTTTTTACCTATGCCATGCTCAATGACGGCGGCCAGAATGGTTCAAGCTTTCTTGATGGCTGGGATATCGTCAATGAATGCGGAATTCCAGATTTGGTAACCTGGGGTGTATCGGATATCAATGCTGCACAAGCGTACACTTGGATGAGTGGATACGATAAATATGAATCTTCCATGAGGAACAGGTATGTTGAATACACCAAGGTTGATATCAGCACTTCAGCAGGAATAAACACCTTAAAACAGTGGATATATGATTTTGGAGACGGCTCTGCAAATGGCGGCTGCGCCACGTTCAGCGTAAACTGTATACGCCCATTACAGGACAGATTAATGTATAAGGTACCTGCAGGTTATTCAAAAACCGGATGGCCGGTTATACCTGCGTGGGGCGCTACTGGCGGTCATGTCATGTTAATTGTCGGATGGGACGACAGCGTTCGTGTTGATGTTAACGGTGATGGAAATTACACCAACAACCTTGACATAGACGGTAATGGTGTAGCCGGTAATGTCGGGGACTGGGAGATCGGTGGTTGGCTTGTTGCAAATTCGTGGGGTACTGCATGGCCCTCTGCTCCCAATCAGCTTTCAAAAGGATTTTTCTATATGCTTTATAGAACAGGAAATTTAGCGCCAGGAAGCGCATATAAAGATACGACATCTTCTTCTAGCACCACCACACCGACAAAAGTCGACACATTAAAAAATGGCGGTTTATCCACAGGCAAATATGCGTATACACTTCGGGCTAAAAATATCAATCCAAAGAACCTTCTTACATACCGGGTTCAAATCAACTATAATAAGAGGAATAATTTAAGCCTGTTAGCAGGGGTAGCAAATGATACCAACGCGACAAATCCGGAATATGTGAAACGTTTCAACGTTTTTAATTATCAGGGCGGACCAAAAACCATGTTAGGTACAACAAGCACTTCCGCCACGACTATCGATATTGCACTGGATGCAAAACCACTGCTCAGTTACGTTAATAACAAAGCGATCAAATATTTCTTTCAGGTAGAGTCGCAGAATGTTGCCAGTGCTGCAGGTACGGTAAACTCTTTCGCTCTCTATGATACTCGCGGCGCTTCTCCGGTAACAAAAACATGCACTCAAACTAATGTTACAATTCCACAAAGTACGACAACGACATTATCCATAGTGTATGCGTCGGAAGCGGCTCCTCTTAACATTACAACAACCGCCCTTCCTAATGCGACTCAGAATCAGAGCTACACTCAACAGCTTGCTGGAGAAGGCGGAACAACTCCGTATACCTGGAAACTGTGCGAAAATGTTTATAGCGAAGAAGCAAACACAGGTACTTTTCCGGCTATAACTACTGCCTTGACTCTAGCGCCGTCAGATACTGATGATGCTATCATAACAAAATCTCTTGGCTTTGAGTTCCCTTTCTATGGCCAGAAATATTCAAAGATTCATATCAGCACTGACGGGAATATAATGCTCGATTCACAGTTTGTCTATGTACGCACTCCAAAGAATCTGGTAGCAGCGAAATCAATAGCTGTTCTAGGCGCCGACCTTGTATACACAACCGGCGATAAGATTTATTTTTCCGGCGACGCTACAAAAGCGACCGTGCGCTGGACAACAAAACACCTGTGGGGTGCAAGCGGTATGATTGCAGCAAATATCGATGTTGCCGCTGAGATTTATCCTTCAGGAAAAATAAACTTTTTCTATGGAAGCGGTATGAGCGGCGAAAATTCATCGATGGTCATTGGAACATCTGGCGGAGAAGGCACATATATAACATTCAATTATGCTAAAATAACAGATATTCCGGACAACCACAAATTTACGCTTGTTCCTCAGGAAAAAGTCAACGGAATGGCAGTGTCCAGCAGCGGTGTATTCAGCGGAACACCAACAAACAATATAGGAAACTATCTTGTTACCTTTGCTTTGGAGGATGCCACACAGATTATTAAAAGAAAGACATTCAGCCTTAAAATTGAATCAACAGGCATAACTTCTCCTATAGCAGATTATCTGTCAAAACCGCTCCAGGTATATAACCGTAGTGGTTCAGTCGTATTCTCGTTCGAGCTGAACAGAAAATCTGATGTAGCTATTGAGGCTTTTGCTTTGAACGGCAGAAAGATTCAGACTCTCTTCAAAGCAGCTTCTGTCAGCGGTGCTCAAAAGGTCATCTGGAATACTAATAATAAAAATTCCAATGTACCTAATGGTATATACCTGTGCAGAATATCCATTGGAAATTCAAACATGGTAAAACGAATAGCTCTGTTCAGATAAAAAGAGTGTTATAGATTTTATATGGCTGCGTATGAATTTTCTAGACGCAGCCATTTATATTTTATCATGGTTTAATTCCCCTTAATATTTTTTACTCAGTGTTCGTAAAACGATTGACACTGCCCGTAGTATCCATCAAACCCGCGCTTCCTGAATGATCGCCACTGCCGAATACGTCTCTTTTAAACTGGTTTTTAGTAACATGACCAACCTCATGCGCTATGACTACCTTATAACGAGCAGCAGACATCCCGGCAAGAATATAAATGCGTGTTTGATAAGCAAATGATTGTGCACGATCCCATCTCTGATCAGGATCAATATTTGTGCCATCATAAGAAATTTGAAGTCACGAATATGCCGACCAATTAAGCCCGCTCATCATATTATTAAAAATACGATCTTTCCAAGCCGTTGCCTTGGCACGAATTGCATTGCGTGCGGCCGTCTGGTCCACTCCGGCAGGGCCGTTTGCCTTTGTTGTTTCGTCCAGTGATAAAGACTGGCTAATCCCGTGCATTGTGTCACCGATACGATTTATTGCCTCCCCAACGTGATTTTTACCGGTTCGGTAAATATGTTTTTATGCACTGCGATTACGTATATCTCTTCAGGGACGTCAAACCGTTTGCCTTCTTTATAGAAAAATTCCTTCATTAGGTCGACCATGAAATACCCCGTTAAACTGCCTCCTTTTTGTTCGATCATATCTCCGGGTATAATCACCTCGTGGTGAAGTGGTTGTTTATGTTCTGCGCAGGAAACCAGGATGTGTATCGGTATGGCAGACTGTTCAGTATGCGCCGTATTTGAAAAAAGATTAAAACTTCCATACACGATAAAAGGTTTCCCAGCTTCAATAATAGTACTTTGGGGTTGTTTAATGGTTATGCCTACCTCGTTGGGCACAGGGGGAGATTGTTTTGTTTTGGCAAAGTAATATTTGTCACGGTTGGAAATTGCTCGCGCTGTTGTTGCTATACTCTCTATGTAGTCGGTTGCTTCATTAGTTGTATCAACTTTAGTTATTTCAAAAATATGCATATTTGAGGTGAACATACCACAAAGAATTCTAACTGCTACTTTTCCCTTCTCGACAGAAATGTCAAGACCAAGCTCCAAATCTCTCCACTCAGAACCATACTGATAAGTAATTTTGTCAGGATTATAATCATACCCGGGTGGTGGAGCTGGTATTTTAGGGGGTTCGGGTAATGGCATTTTATGAGGATAATACATTAATTGTTTAACAAAAAGCTCGCCAGTATTTATAGAGCTGATAAGCACAGTTCCATATTTTTCTGGGGTAAATATTTTATTATCTTTTGTATTTGTTTTCCACGCAATAAAGAGAGGGTATTTTTTATATTTTTTTGTGTTTAATTCTTTTGGCCCGGTCGTAAGGATACAATAAGGTGCTTTAATAGTGGAGAGAGAGTCTACTATCTTATCTTTTATATCTTGGCCTTTATAAAATGCCTCATCAGAAATAGATAACGCGTGATAAAGTAATTCAATCATTATAATTACTCCTTGTATTTTCATTATTATAAATCCTTAAATTTATGTAATGTTTGCGCTTTGATAAATTTTGTGCAATCTGGACAATAGGATAATTGGCAATTATAATTTAATTGATGGAACATTATGCATCTTCCATCTACATAAAGAGCGGATGTAGACTTACTTTTATCATGTTTAAAATGGCAATGGCTGCCAGCACCACCCATTTCAATATAAGCATATTGGTGATCGTTGTATTTAAATCCAGGTGGACAATTATAATATCCAGAATATGGAACCATGTTCATTAAGTGTCCCAATTCATGCATAACGCATTGCGAATGAATAGTATCATTTTTATCGATTACTATTAAATTATGTGGAGGTGTTCCACCATCCCCTCCCCAAGGACCGGATGCTGCCGTTGCTGTAATTGCTAATTCAACCGGGTTTTTATTTGATGGTTCGGCATTTTTAGGCAACTCAACAGTAACCCAATTTTCGTCAACATATATTATTAAACCAGTATCATCGTCAATTTTTGATTTGTCATCAGTTAGCTTCCCATTTTTCTTTAAATTTGGATTGTTCCAGATAGCATTTATTAAAAATTTTGCACCTTTTTGCAATGGGGGATTAAATATTTGTAAATGATCTTTCGACATTAGCACCAAGTCTTTTTTTGTAGTAAGAGAAGTATTACTTTTTACGGAAAATTCTTTTCCTTTAGAATCAAACCCATCATACTGTTTATCGCAAAAAATCTCATTAACGCATTGGTCTTCGTGAGTAGTATCTAAAAGTTTATGATAATCAGCAGCATTATGGTTGCCGACAATAACCGATCCTGCACTGCCAAGGTTGTGTTTTTTATCTTTATCAATATAAAATTCGATATAAACATCTTTCAATTGTTTTTTTGAAGTAGCCATTGACGGGACCGTTGCTTTTTCATGAAATGTTCTCTGGTACCATAGCTTCCTCCAATTCTCGATCTCTACTTTCTGTTTCCATTCATCCTTTTTTATGCCCACTTCAACGGTAAATGTATCGCCACCAGCAAGACCGCAGCACAAAATGACCTCACTTTTTTCTGCCTTCACTTCAGTTTCGAGCTGTGCCACGCCTTTGTCTATTTTTACCAGTTTATTATCAGCGGGATTTTTCAAACCGGTCTCAGGTTTGTTTCGTTTACTATTATTTGCACCAGCAGTAACTTTCCAATAAATGAACTGTTTGTCCTTTGCATTTTCCGCTTCGACCCGTACTCTTAATTCATGTCCTTGATCTTTATCATTAACCTTTAAATTCACATATTGTTTGTGCGGTGTTTTATCCGGATATTCTATAGTAATGACAATTTCTTTTTGAACTGGTTCCGGTTTAACCTCTTTTTGTTTGACAATAGATATTAGCGAAATCGCCGTATCATAAATCTCGCATAACAATGCCGATATTTTGCTCTTTTTATCTTCCGGTTTTTTAAGCCCCGGGGGCTTTTCTTTTTTATAAAAGACAAGTTCGACGCGCCGGTTTACCTGAGACTGATAATTATCTTTGTTTTTACTGTCGATAGGAAATGATTCGCCGCATGGATATATGCCATTATCGTTTTTACGGTAATGCAGTTTGGGCAATGCGTCACGTCCTGACTCTTTCTTATAAGCGGCTTTTATGAGGTCGACAATCACAGTGAGCAACGCCTTCCATGTTTCAGTGCCTATTTTACCGTCAATTCTTATCGAAGCTTTATATTTGCTATTATATGAAGATTGGAAATTTTTCAATGCTTCTTGTGTTTTTGGTCCATCAACATTATCCACTTTTCCAGGATCACATGACCAGCCATAAATGTCGTTTAATGTTTTTAGTGTTAATTGATAGTCCTCAACCTTGTTCTGTTGACCGGTGATTTCAGACCATGCAACAGAATCATTATCGAGCACTGATTTTACTGCCCTGGCCCGCAGTTCTGAAAGGTTATAATTATATTCGAATTCTCCAGATGTGTCTGTATGACCGCAAATAACCAATTCTTCTTCACTATTTTTTGAGGCATACTCAAGCGCGGTGAGTATACTGATGATAAGACTATTCTTATCATCAAGGCAGGGAATTGCGCTGTTATGATGGAATGTTATATCTGGAACTTCAACAACGTTTACTTTCTTTTTATCTTCCGCCGGCATGTCCAACAGCTCACTCTCAATCTCTTTCTCCCCTTTTGAGTGCGAAGCTTTAAACGTATAGCTGCACTTCGCTGCCGGATCTTTCTGGAGCGCCTTGCTGTATTTATCACCGTAAAACAGCGTCATCTCCGCCTGTGCAAAACCGTCTTCTTCGTAACCCTCGGCCTGGTGAGCAAGATCCTCCGTCTCGCCGTTGTACACGACGAAGAGTTTGAAGGTCACCTTCTTACGGTTTGTCTTTTTAAGGTAATCTACCTTGACCTTTACTTTGCATTTTTTATTGAACTGAAAGCCATCGTCCCCTTCTAAAAAAATACCATCAGAAAGTCTGACCTCCGGGTCTTCAGCCTTTTTCTTCGGCTCATCATCCACATCTTGGGTCTTTGCAGCACCTTTTTGGGGGCTTTTTACCAGATAAAGATCATTAATGCTGTGCCAATCTTTTCCCAATGGTTCTCTCCATGAATGGTTTTGATAATAAATAATATACTTTTAACCATTCTTTCAGGATGTGATGTACGTCACACAGGTACTATTATTCAGATTGCCAAGTCCTGATAATAGCGCCAAACATTCTATTCCTTAATATAAACTGCTTCCTTATTTTGTCTAATATCAATTTCCTGGTTAAGTTTTTTAATGTAACTTTGGGTAGGTTTTTGTGTTGTCCTCCAATCCGAATCTCTTGCATCTGCCCAGGATTCCCAAGGCCTGCTAAGATAAGCAGTGTCTAACTTGTTGAAAGATATATCCAGCCCATCCATAGCTATTTTACCTAAATTGACGATAGTATTGGGAAAACCTGTTAATAAGTTATCAAACAGATTTAAATTTTCAATATTACTTAGATTCCCAAACTCTGAAGGTAAAGTTGTCAATGAACATATAGACATATCACAACCAACAAGACCTTTAAGATTCCCGATTTCCGAAGGAAGAGTTTTTAAAGGGCATTGCGATACCTGTAAGTTATTTAACATCAGCAAATTGCCTATTTCGCTGGGTAATGTTCGTAACGAGTCCCTCGCAAGAAAAAGGTACTCTAACTTTGTTAAATTTCTTATTTCAGCCGGGATAACTCTTAAATAATGCCACTTAAATTGTCCCAAATAACTTCGGATACCAACAACTCTAGTTCCGTCATTCGATAAGTCCCAAGTAATACACTGTTTGTTACCTCCATTCGTATCTATAATAGCCTTCAATGAAAGTGTATCTGAAAATAAATTCCCCTCAACCTCAATCAAAAAAACCTCCGTTGTATCCTTAGCCCCTTGTGTATCTTTAATAATTGCTATAACATCATGCGTATCAATCACATGCGGCCAAAAAACTGGCGTCCAGTTATAGGTATCGGTTGAAGTAGATGCGCTTATTTTTCCTTTTTTCATCAATACGCCATCGATATAATAGAAAATCGAGTCGATATTTTCATCCACATCGCTGAACGATGTGACAATATTCACGCTGTTACCAAATAACAAACTTCTCACGGTGCTTGTTATACTGACTTCCGGCTTATCATTTACCGGATTCACCGTCGCACTCATTCCATAAATTGCAGAGGTGTCTTTGCCGTCAAATACTCTGACCATTATTGTCAAAGAACCATTATAATTTAGATCCGGTGCTATTGAATTTTTTGCCAAAACGGTATAATGCGTACCGGCAATTGTTATTAACGACAGGTCGCTGTAAAGATTATCCACATCCGTTATATTAAGATAGCTTAAATTAATAATAAAGTTGTTGTCTTCATCGAAGCTTGGAGTGGTGCTCTGCCCCGCAATTACCGGCTTATCATTAATGCTGTCTATGGCAATGATGATTTTCTGTGTATCGGAGCTTATATTCTGCGCGTCCTTCAGGTAGAATGAAATGGTATCCTTGCCGCAGGAGTCTGGTTTCAGCGTATAGAGCATCTCAATACCCGGAATAAGGTCGCCATACAGCTTGTCGAGGTTCCCTTTCCTTGGAAGTTTGTCAGCATACCATTTTACCGCGGTGCTCTCCGGGTCAAAACCTGATATGTTAATTGAGTAAGCGTTGGTGATATTATCTTCAACAGCATGTACGCTGGGTATAGAACCGATCACCGGCGGGTCATTATCTGCGGTGATTGTGATGATTATTTTCATCTGTGCCTGGATGATGCCGTCATCAATATATACAAGCACTGTATCAATTTTATTTGAGGTAAGGTTGTTTGCAGTATAGGTTAATTCCGGTCCGGAACCGATAATCCCCTTATTGGTATCGGTTATGCCCAAATCCGGTTGTACCGGCAGATTCCAGTATACCTGATCGCCATCCGGATCGGATGCAAAGATATTCACTGCGACCTGTCCGCCTTCCGAAACGGATATGCTGGTATCTTTACACACAGGCACCCGGTTGGAGTCTGCAACCTGAATATGGATAATGAACGTGTCCCGGTCGATCATATCAAAGGCGTAGAATGTAACGTTTTTAAACGTTGTGGCGGAATCCTTACTGGAGACGGAAAAACCCGGTGTATACGAAAATAGCCCGGTTCCCACATTAAAATCCGCCTGGGGCGGCAGGTTTTGCGGGCTTAAGATAACCGGATGCTGGCCGGAGT
>Ga0105099_10000711_pt1 | contig 22176 bp, 17 predicted proteins | sample PPLLak3cmMay2015_2_FD_79138 | JGI IMG/M metagenome (GOLD analysis project Ga0105099, IMG submission 79138) | Freshwater sediment microbial communities from Prairie Pothole Lake near Jamestown, North Dakota, USA - PPLs Lake P8 Core (1) Depth... | ecosystem: Environmental > Aquatic > Freshwater >... | reverse complement strand
TACATTTTTATTGTAAGCATAATACACGTATTCTTTTTTGTTTCCTTTTTGGTTTACGGTAACTTTATCTTCTTCATTTACCTTATCTCCAAGTACTGCTCGTCTGCCATTTATAAAAACAAGACCTTTTTTTACAAGTTCATCTCCGCCGACTCTCGTTGCATAGTTATGCAATGCTAAATATTTATTTATTCTAATTGGTAATTTTTTCATTTTTAATTTTAGATATAAGATTAAATCCAGTAAACATAATTACTCCTAAGATAATAAAAATATATTGATTAAAAGGCATAAAGAAGAACACGATCATTGCTATTATTGGAGCTATAATATAAGCTACAGGGAACATATCTCTGTATATGCTCAGCAAATGCGTATCTTTATCGCTAACTCTTTCGAAGAAAGATACTTCTCCGGTTGTTTCTATAATACTTGCTCCGACTCTTGTTGCAAACAATATTATTGCCCAGATCATTATACTAGGTGATGAAATAAAAGATAGGATTATTGTTGATATACATAGAAATATAAATCCAATATAAAGCAAAATTTTTTTATTAAAATGATATTTATCAATAATTATTCCAATAGGTACCCCAAGTATAACAAATGGAGTAAGCATTATTGTAAATATTATACCTATTTGTTTCCAGGAAAATCCAACATGCTCGTGTAGATATATTGGCGTATAAATAACCATCCATACATAAAAGAATTGAAGTAGAAAATTTATTAAAACTATAGCAAGAATACTTTTATTTTGTAGTAGATATCTGTATGTTTCTATGAATGGTTGCCTAATATACTTTCTGTCTTTAAATGTTTTTACTGAAAAGACTAATCCTATAGACATTAAAACTGTAATTATAAAAGATACTATATAGATAGTTCGATACCCACCTTTGGTAATAAAGAATGCTGCTATAAGAGGTGAGAGCATATAAGCAATATTTAACATTGTAAGGTACATACCTCTAGTTCTTCCTGTTTTTGACGGATCACTGAAATGTTCAATAAATATATCTATACAAAAGAAGACTAAAGTATTTGTTGCCATAAAAGATACAAAAGAAGCTCCTATGATAAGTGGATTTTTGGATGTTATAAGTCCCACGAGAGCTAGCATATTAACCATCAAGAAAATTAAAACTAATCTTCTATTCCCAAAATTTTTAAGAAGTCCAGAACTTTTTGATAATAATAAAAGAATCAAGATAGAAGCAGTTGTGTATAGTATACCAACTCTTTCTTCTTTTATTATACTTATAAGAAATGTAGAACTAACATAAGCTCCGATAGCTATGTGCAACGCAAAGAGAAATGATAGAAAATACATTCGTCTTATTTTTGTTAATTTCATTTTTTGTTTTAAATACTTAATAATACTGGAATAACGATAGGCCTCTTGGCTGTTTTTTGGAAAAGGAATTTCGAAATATTATCTCCGAGAGCAGTTTTAATTGTATCAAAATTAATAGGATTCATTCCATTTGTTTCATCTTCAACTGTTTTTTTGATAATCAGTCTTACTTGATGTAATAATTCTTGGTTTTCTTTTAAGTAGATAAATCCACGAGATATTATATCTGGAGATTTTCTTAGTTTACCTGTATTAGAATCTATTGTAGCAATCAAGACAAACATTCCATCTTGTGCAAGCATTACACGGTCTCGTATAACAACATCTTGCTCATCACCAACAGAAAATCCATCTACCATCATGGGGCCACTCGGTGCTTTTTCTTTTCTTAAAATCATTTTATTTCCATCTTCTACAATTTCAATAATTGAACCATTATCTGGTACGATTATGTTATCTGCTGACATTCCAAGTGACATTGCTACTTCTTTATGTTTTACAAGCATTGAATGCCATCCGTGAATAGGAATAAAGAATTTAGGATGTGTTTTTCTGTGAAGCCACTTGATATCTTCTTGGTTACCGTGTCCTGTGGCGTGAATTGTATCTTCACTTGTACGGTAACTTATAATACGTACTCCATGACGAGATAGATTATCTTTTAAATGCTGTACAGCTATTTCATTCCCTGGAACAATAGAAGAAGAAAGGATTATTGTATCTCCTGGGCGAATAGTGAATTTCTTGTGAGTTTTATTTGCTGCTCTGCCAAGTGCTGCAAATTCTTCACCTTGAGCTCCAGTCATCATTACTAAAACTTTATTGGGAGGGTATTTGTCTACATCTTCAACTGGGATAATAGTGCCTTTTTTAGGGGTGAAAATGCCAGCTTGCTCGCATACCTCCATGTTTGTTTTTAGAGATCTTCCATCAAGAACTACTTTTTTACCTAATGATTCAGCTATTTCCACAATCTTCATAAGACGAGTAATAGATGAAGCAAAAGCTGAAATTATAATTCTACCAGTTCCTTGTCTTATTACTTTATCTAATCCTTCGTGAACTTTTATTTCTGGAAGAGAAAATCCTTCATTTTCAATATTTGTAGAATCAGTCATGAGTAATAGAACTTTTTCTTTATCAAAGAAGGCGTATTCTTTTTCTTCTTCTTTTGTGACGACTCCATTTATTTGATCAAGTTTATAGTCTCCTGGTGTTATTATTGAGCCGTAAGGAGTTTCTATTACAACACCCATAGAATCAGGCATGGTATGTGTGACCCCAAAGAAACGAATACGAATAGCTCCTGCATATATTACAGAATTTGTTTCCACAATATTTGCATTTAACGCTGGTAAATGAGGAAATTCTTCTTGGCGTTTTTTCATAACCAAAACTGATAAATTTCTTGAATATAATGGGGGATTACCAATCCGACTCATAACCAAAGGGATACCACCAATATGATCAAGGTGTCCATGAGTTACTATCATTGCTCGTATTTTATCTTTTCTTTCCTCAAGATATGTTGTATTGGGGATAATGTAATCGATACCAGGAGTATCTTCAGTTTTAAATTGCATTCCAGCATCAATAACAATAATATCATCACCGATTTCAACAGCGGTCATGTTTTTACCAATTTCTTCTACTCCTCCAAGTGGTATTATTCGGATAACTCCTTTTTCTGGAGGTGGAATAGGATTTGATTTATTTTTTATGAAAGTTGTTTTATTTTGTGTTCTTTGATTATCTATTTTAGGACGTCTATTTCCTTTAGTATTGTTGTATTGGTAACTACCACGACTTATTTTTTTGGTAATGTTAGTTGATTGAGTTTTATTATTTGAATAATAACTTGGTTTTGTTTGATTCTGGTTTACTGTTTTTATTGCGGGTTGATCTGGCTTGTGTAATACTCGGATATTACCTTGTTTACGGTAACCAAATTTTTGGTTACTTTTTGTTTTTGGATTCTGTATATTTTTTGATGTTTCGTTCATATTTTATAAATTTATTTAGTAAAAATTTTCCACACTTTATCTGTGTCGGTAGCCCATTTGTAGACAGATGAGAATCTATCACTTCCGACAGTCATATTTGAAAGAGATATATTATTAAGATGATCTGATGTTATGTATAAATATTTAGGAGAATATATTAATACAGCAGGAATATTTGTGTTGAATTCTTTTGCAAGCTCCTCATACTTAGTTATACGATTATCAAAATTCAATATTTTTTGAATTAACTCAAGAAGATTATCTACTTTTTTATTGCTATACATAGCGATATTTCTCCCCGGATCTATTTTTTGAGAAGAATGCCAGTATGAGTACAAATCAGATTCATAATTTATTAATTGTCCAAACAATAAAGCTTCGTAATTACGGGCTCTTATAAGCTGATTTAATTGACCAGTTTCATACACTTTTTGAGTATCAACTGCAATACCAATTTTCTTTAGTTGTTCTTCTATTAATAATGTTGTTTGTTTAAGTTCGGGTGTATCACCAGTAGTTAGAGAGAATGAAAGTCTTACAGCAGGACTTGTACTTTTAGTTGGTTGGGTTACATTTTTACCATTTACTTTTTTTACTATAGTTTTACTTACTGTACCTTCTTTTGTACGAATACCATCTTCTCCTTTAATCCATCCAGCTTTATCAAGTATTTTATTGGCTTCTTCAATATTTGATATTGTATATTCCTCAATGAAATCATTTGAAATGATTTTCTCTGGAATTGGATTGTAAATCATAGAACCATAACCTCCCAATACTTGATTTATAATATCTTGTCTGTCTAATGCTTTATTAATAGCTTTTACTACTTCTGGATCATTGAAAATTTTATTATTATTAATATTAAAAAAGATTCCGAAGACTCTAGGTAATGTTGCTGTGTGAATTCTAAAATTTTCTTTTTCTATATTTATGTCCTTTATATATTTAGGACTTATACCCCCAGCTTGATCTACATCGTTAGCCATAAGTGCTTTAATAAGATCTTTTTCGTTTGAATATGACAATATATTAATATATTTTATTATAGGTTTACCAAGAGAGAAATTATTGAAACGTTCAAGATTGTATTTTTCAGGAATTCCATCTTCGTTTTTTATGACAGATTTTATTTTATATGGACCTGATCCAATCGCTTTAATATTTAGGGGAGATAAATTAAATTCATTTACATTAACATTTTTCCATAAATGAGCTGGGATTATCCCCGTTGTTGTGTTGTCTAAGAAAGATATATAAGAAGAAGCAAGAGTGAATACTACTGTGTAGTCATCTGTTTTACTTATACTAACTCCATCCCATGCCATTTTTCTAGGACTTTTTACGATAGGATCTTTGATTTTTTCAATCGTAAATATAACATCATATGCTGTAATATTTTTACCATCGTGGAACTTTGCATCTTTTTTAATTACGAAAGTATAATTTATCCCATCTGGTGTTACAGAGAAAGACTCAGCTAAATCAGGAATAAAATCTCCCTCAGGAGTTTTTCTCATTAATCCAGAATACACAAGTGAGGTAAGATCTTTATCTGCATCTGATATTGCGATGACTGGGTTGACTAGCGTAGGGACTCCGATGATTCCTTCGTTTATTGTACCTCCACTTACAGGGACATCGACTAAGAACATTGAATTTATTTTAACTAGCATAATTATCATGGAAATAATAGCAATAGCTAAAATCCCCATAAAGATAATGGATTGTTTCTTTGAAAATGATGCAATAGCATCTAACAGTTCTTGTTTTTTATAAATACGAAATTCTTTAATAAATAGAATAAATTTATGCATAAAAACACTTAGTCAAATTAAATAATTAAAGATGTTAATCTTTAATTATTTAATAAAAATAGCTATAAACGATGATACGACAAAAATTATACCAACAACTATCGTTAAGACAAAAAGGAATTTTTCAAAACCACGACGTGTACTATAAAGTCCACCTCCGTCTCCTCCACCAAGCGCCCCTCCAACTCCAGCGCTAGATTGCTGAAGTAAAATAGTAGCTATTAGGATAATGGATAATATAATCTGTAAATAAGGCAATATATTAGCGATAATAGTCATATTGGGTAAGTATACTATATTTAGGTAAAATTCGCAAACTTATGTGCCCAGGAGAGGACTTGGTCACAAGTATTTTTCTGCTGAAAAATCTCGCGACCCCGACTCGGCTCGTCAGCCTCCGTCTTTCAATTCCTCTCCTTAAAAAATAGAGACATTATTTGATGTCTCTATTTTTTACACAAAGTTTCGCTTTGTGCCCAGGAGAGGACTTGAACCTCCAAGGATTGCTCCACTAGTTCCTAAGACTAGCGCGTATACCAATTCCGCCACCTGGGCATAAAAACATACTAGCAAAAAAATATATAAATTGCTACTTATTTTTTGAGGCGTGGGGCGGAATTGAACCGCCGTATAGAGATTTTGCAGATCTCTGCCTTACCACTTGGCTACCACGCCTTATATAAATTATCCTACCCATTTATTAACAAATCGTCAATTTTTTGGCGATTTTTCTCTCCTTCGTCTATTTGCACATCTAAAAAGGGAATTGGATTTATTCGTAGATTCTTTGTGATATGTTTTCTGAGTTCTCCTAGATTTCTTTTTATAAATCCATATGCAGCTTTTTCTTTTTCTCTTGGTAATACACTAATCATAATGATTGCTCTTTTCCCGTCATCGGAAACAATAACTCGAGTTACTGTTATTAGGGAAGTATGTCCTGCTTCTTTCTCTATGTATAGTGCAGCTAATTCTTTTATATTATTTTTTATTTTTTCATTTCTAAATTCAGACATATAATTGTGTAGTTATATTATTTTAATTTCAAAAACTTCCAACACATCACCACTTGAAATATCTATTTTGGTTTCTACTTGGAGTCCACAATCAGAACCCTCAAATACTTCTTTAGATTTCAGTTTATTTATTTGTAATTCTACTATCTTTCCTGTCCCTATCTCAAAATCGCGACGCATTATCCGTATCTTACTACCAAGAGCAATTCTCCCCGAAATGACTTTCCCTCCGACAATATGTTTACCTTTTGTTGACCCAAAAGTTTTTAGAACTTTGAGTGCTCCGATAACCTCTACTGTTTCTTGTCTTGGACGACGTTCGTCTATTATTTCTTTTAACCAATCTGTGAGTTTGTAAATAATATCAAATGTCTCTACCTTTACTTTTAATGTTTCATTCAAATCACGAGCTCCACTATCCATCTTTACATTGAATCCAACAACAATACTTTCTTTATTTATATTTCCCATTTTAAGATCGGATTCATTTATGGCCCCCACTCCTTTATTGATTATTTTAAATGAAATTTCTGCTGTATTTAATTTATTTATTTCTTTTTCTATCGCTTCGATCATTCCCATTGCATCAGTCTTAATAATTATTGGAATAATTTTACCGACAGACTCTTCTCTTTTTTCTTGAACTTTATTATTTAAAGATTCATTCCTAATTTCACTCACATAATTTTCTGCTTCTTTTTTTGTATTAAATGAATAAAATACATTTCCAACTTCTGGCATTGATTCAAAACCAACAAGTCTAATAGGGGATGAAAATGTTGCTTCTTTTATTGGTTTGCCTAGGAAGTTTTCTAATATGCGAGTGTTGACTATCGCTTCGCCACAAGCGACAAACATACCAGTCCTTAAAGTTCCATCTTTTATAATACACGTTGCGCCTATTCCTCGCTTAGGATCACGCTTCGCTTCGATAACCACACCAGTAGCATTCAATTGCGGATTACCCTTGAATCCTTGCAGATCAGAAACCAAAATAATCATTTCCAAAAGTTCATCTACTCCAGTACCCGTCTTTGCTGAAATAAGAACAAAAGGGATATCTCCTCCCATTCCTTCCAGATAAATTTCTTTTTCAGACAAATCCATTTTTGTTTTTTCAATATTGGCATTTGGTTTGTCTATTTTATTTATAGCTACAATGTATGGAATTTTATTTTCCAATATAGTTTTGTACGCTTCAAGAGTTTGTGCCTTTACACTATCTTCAGCAGAAACGACAAGGATTGCGATATCTGCCGTCTTTGCTCCGCGGTTACGCATTTTTGAAAATGCTTCATGCCCTGGTGTATCTAGAAATGTTATTAATCTATTTTCTCCTTTATCATCTTTAGTGGAGACTTCATATGCACTAATGTTTTGAGTAATTCCTCCAGCTTCTTTCTCTACAATATTTGATTTTCGTATGTAATCTAAGAGTGTTGATTTCCCATGATCAACATGCCCCATCACGACAACGACAGGCGGGCGAACTTTTTCAATTGTTTTTGTTTTTTCTGGCATAAATTTAAAAAGCGGAACAAATTATTTTATGAAAAAATGTCTGGCCGAGCTTCTACCTGCGAAGCAGACTAATTCGCGAGGAGGTCCGAGGACTTTTTTCAGAATATAATTTGTGTAGCTTCTATCTCAAATATTACTTTATTGCTTTATCTAGAACTTCTTTTTCTTCACTGGATAATTCAAATTCGGATTTACCTTTTATAATAGGCTTTGCAAATATACTCATACGATCACGAGCATACAAACTCGACATGACTACTCCATTACCTTCATCGTTCATGAGAGCAATAGCAAAACTTTGATTACTTCCAGCATCTATAAATGGATTGAAGCGGATAGTTTCTATATTCCTTATAGATTTATTTAATCTACTATCCACTTTTTCTAAATGCTTGTCTATCTCTTTTTCTTTTTCTTCTATCTGGTTTATTTTTTTGCCAACTATGACAATCATTTCCTCTAAATTTCGAGCTTTGGTTCCAGCGAAGATTTTACTCAATCTCATCTCAATCATTAGAATCCATAATAGAATAATGACCACAATCGCAGAAATTATATAAAATAAAATGATAGTATCCATCCCGTTAGAAGTAGAGAACCTTTAGATTCTCGTACATTAAATTAATTAATAATCGAATATTGTTACAGTTCTTTAAAATAACCCCGTAAACATAGAACATGTATAACTTCTAACGGGATCCATATATTAAAAGAGTATATACTAATAAGGCTTTTTTTACAATGCTGTGATATAGTAGTATTAGTATATGAAAATTATTCCAAACAAAAATATATACCTAGACAATGCTTCAGCCACTCCTATAAATAAGGATGTTTTGAAGGTGATGAATAAAGTGGAGAAAAGTTTGTTTGCTAACCCCAGTGCTATACATAAAGAAGGGGTGAAGGTGAGAAGTGTTATAGAAGATGCAAGGAATAATATCGCAAAGCTTATAAATGCTCATAGTGATGAGATTATTTTTACTGGAAGTGGCACAGAGAGTGATGCGCTTGCGATACTTGGAGTTGTGAGAGGTTGGAATATACAAAACAAAGGAAAAATTCCTCATATTATAACGAGTAAGATAGAACACCCAGCCGTGCTTGAGAATTGCTGTATGCTCGAGAAAACAAATGAGGCTGAAGTGTCGTATATATCTGTAGACAAATATGGAATTCTAAATTTAGACGAATTAAAAGATTCTTTAAAAGAAAATACCATTTTAGTTTCTGTGATGTATGCCAATAATGAAATAGGCACAATAGAACCCATCGAAGAAATTGCAAAAATAATCAGGCATTTCAACAAGACAAATCAAAATAAAATATTATTCCACACTGATGCTTCCCAAGCTATGAATTATCTGTATACAGAAAATATTGAGAAATTAGGAGTTGATCTAATGACTTTTAATAGTTCAAAAATTTATGGACCAAAAGGGATAGGTGCTTTGTACAAAAAAAGAAATATAAATCTCTGTCCTTTATATGAAGGTGGTGGGCAAGAATTTGGTTTACATTCAGGGACTGAAAATGTAGCACTCATCGCTGGGTTTTCTAAAGCTTTAGGAATTACAAATAAAATAAAACAGAGTGAAGTAAACAAATTAACCAAAATAAGAAATTATGGAATTCAGAAATTATTAGAACTTTCAGATTTTTCAGGTTATAGAATTATCTTAAATGGAGATAAAGAGGAGCGATTACCAAACAATATAAATATTTCTATTTTAGGAATCTCAAGTGAGTTACTTGTCATAGAGCTTGATGCGAAAGGAATACAAACTTCTGAGAAAAGTGCATGCAAGAGCGACAGTGATAATAAATCATATGTGATCGAAGCTATCAGAAAAGTTTGCCCTAGAAAAGGAGATGAGGAAGATGGATCTTTGCGGATATCTATGGGGAGATATACAAAAATGGGAGACATGGATTATTTGGTCAAAACTCTTAAAAACATTTTAGAAAAATACAAAAAGTGGAAATAAGTTAAACTATTGGCTTTTATTTTTTATCTGTGGTATAATGTCAAAGAACAAATAACGTACACCAATGGAACTATTTACTATCCTTAAAAATCTTGTTTGTGTAAAAAAAACACAAGAGCAATCATTAACTGACGACTCTTCTGATGACGAGTTTTATTACGACTTCCGGTTTTATTTTTTAAGATTTTTAAAAAATAAAACTGTTGTACCAGAAGAAAATTCGGTCGAGGAACAATACTGTGAGTTTGGTTGAATTAGTTTTAGTTTTTCATTTTTTTAGAGCCCTCGCTTTTTGTGGGGGCTTTTCTTTACCATTTTGACAGGTATGATACAATAAATATATGGAAATAAAAGATTTAGATAAAAAACAATATATTTTGCTGACACTACTTATTACATTTGTGGTTTCTATTGCCACGGGGATTGTGACTGTTTCTCTGATGAATCAAATGCCCAAAAATGTTCCACAAACTATAAATAATGTTATCCAAAGAACCATAGAGAAAGTTACAACCGTCCAAGTTCCAGTCCCTGCTAAAGAAGAGGAAAAAGACAAAGAAAAAGATAAAAATAATTCTGAAAATAATTTATTATTATCAAATAATAGCGATGCTCTTATTTCCATTTATTTGAATGAGGCTGATACAACTTCTGAGCCTACAACTACCACTGAAAGTAATACAGATACAAGTAATGTAAAAGAGGAGCCAGTCGCTATTGGTCAAGGTGTTATTATTTCAGACATTGGTTTGGTTCTCGCGGATTCCAGTATTTTTAGTGAAGGTAAATTATATAAAGTTGTTTTAGATGATAAAGATTTTAATTTATCCATTTTAAAGCAGTTTGGTAACGGGTTTACAATTCTTAAAATTTCCGCTATAACTGATGAGTCAACAAAAGCAAATTCAGAAAATACCGATACTAGTACTAAGACTCAATAATATATATAATAAATAACGCATTTCCATTCTTGATTATTAATTTCTAATTATTAATTATTTTTATGCCCCCATTTAACAATTTTACAACCAAAGCAAAAGAAGTTATCCGCAAAGCTCATGAGCTAGCTATTGAACGTGGTCAGAATCACGTGAATTCTTTGCATCTGCTCACAGCACTTCTTGTTCAAGAAGATTCACTTGTTGTTTCTATTTTGGATAAAATGGAAATAGACACGATGCTTCTTACTGACAACCTTATTGAAATGACAGAATCTCCTGAGAATAGGAATACTATTTCGCCTTCATACCAGATTTACCTTACCCCAGATTTGGCGCAGATTATAGAAAATTCTGCCAAAGTAGCTGTCGCTCTTAAAGATGAGTTTGTTTCGACTGAACATTTATTTGTTTCTATTTTAGAAATCCCAGGTGAAGCTCGTGAATTGCTTGCTCGTTTTAAAATAACAAAAGATAAAGTTATCGATGTTCTCAAATTACTTCGTAGTGAAAATATAAATCAAGGAACTTCTTCAAAGAAGCCAAAACTACTTGTTAAATTTACAAGGAATCTTACCGCTTTGGCGAAAGAAGACAAACTTGATCCAGTTATCGGAAGAGAAAGAGAAATAATGAGAATGATGCAAATACTTTCTCGTCGCACAAAGAACAACCCTATTTTAATCGGAGAAGCAGGCACAGGGAAGACGGCTGTGGCTGAAGCTCTGGCTATTCGTATTGCTAAAAATGATGTGCCTGAGAGTTTGAAAGATAAAGAAGTTGTATCTCTTGATCTTGGGTTACTTTTATCGGGGACAAAATATCGTGGAGAATTTGAAGAAAGATTACGTGGAATTATGAAAGAAATAGAAAAATCAAATGGCAATATAATTCTTTTTATTGATGAGATTCACACCATCGTCGGGGCTGGAAGTTCAGAAGGTTCACTTGATGCTTCCAATATGCTAAAGCCAGCACTTGCTCGCGGAGAACTTCGTGCAATAGGAGCGACAACACTAAAAGAATATCAGAAACATATCGAAAAAGATCCAGCTCTTGCTCGACGTTTTCAGCCTGTGTATATCGATGAACCAAGTATTGATGATGCTATTGCGATACTTCGTGGTTTGAAAGAAAAGTATGAACTTTTCCACGGAGTGCAGATTACCGATGATGCTATTATATCTGCAGTTAATTTAAGTTCCAGATATATTACAAATCGTTATCTTCCAGATAAAGCAGTAGATCTTATAGACGAAGCTTCTTCTTCTCTTAGAATTGCTCTTGAGAATAAACCGCAAATTTTAGAAGATGCAGATAGAAAAATAATGCGATTAGAAGTAGAGAAAGAAGCTCTTTTGACAGAAATAGAAAGAGATAAAAAAGATGGTAATAAAGAAACAAAATCTCGCATGAAAGATATTGAAAAAGAGATTGCAAACTTGAAAGAAAAAACTCATGAATTAGAACTTAAATGGAAAAATGAAAAAGAAACAGTTGTTGAAATTCGTGCAATCAAAAAAGAATTAGAATCGCTCAGACTTGAAGCAGAAAATGCTGAAATGCATGCAGATCTAGGTAAGGCTGCTGAGATACGTTATGGTAAAATTCCTGATTTACAGAATAAATTAGAAACAAAAGTGACCCGTTTGAAAAAACTTCAAAAGTCTCGCCGTATACTTAAAGAAGAAATAACAGCAGAAGATATCGCTTCAGTTGTCGCTCGTTGGACTGGCATTCCTCTTGAAAAAATGATGGAAGAAGAATTAAAAAAGCTGGCTCATATTGAAGATGAACTTCATAAACGTGTTGTTGGTCAAGATGTCGCAATTAAGAAAATTGCCGATGTTGTTCGTCGTAATCGTGCGGGAATTTCTGACCCCAATAAACCTATTGGCTCATTTATTTTCTTGGGGCCAACAGGAGTAGGGAAGACAGAACTCACAAAAGCACTCGCTCAATTTATTTTCAATGACGACAAAGCTCTCATTCGTGTAGATATGAGTGAATACACAGAGCGTCATAGTGTGTCTAAACTCATTGGTTCTCCTCCTGGATATGTCGGTTATGATGAATCAGGAAGTCTTACTGAATCTGTCCGTCACAGACCTTATTCAGTAGTTTTGTTTGATGAAATAGAAAAAGCTCACCCAGAAGTTTTAAATATTCTACTTCAAGTTCTTGATGATGGACGTCTTACTGATGCAAAAGGGAGAGTGGTGAATTTTAAAAATACAATTATTATTCTCACTTCCAATCTTGGTTCAAATTTCATAGAAAAAATGGAATCACTAGGATTTACAAATAATAAAAAGGAAGATGAATATGCTCACACAAAAGAAAAAGTATTGGATACTCTCAAAGATTATTTCAGACCAGAATTCTTGAATCGTCTTGATGATATTATTGTCTTTGATATTTTATCCAGAGATGTTATTCGTTCTATTGTTGATATTAAAGTAAATATTGTAAAAGAAAGATTATCTGGTAAAGGAATTACTCTTTCTATGAGTGATGAAGCTTTATTGTATTTGGCAAAAGAAGGTTATGATCCGCATTATGGTGCACGACCACTTGGGAGATTAATTCAAGATAAAATTCTTAATCCTGTGGCCATGTTTATTATTTCTGGTAAAGCAAAAAAAGGTGATGTGGTTTATGTTTCCAAAAAAGACAATGAACTTGTAATAGAAGTAAAGAAAAAAGTTAAATCAAATATTATGGTTTCAAAACAGAAAACAGAGAATACAAAATAATAAAAGAAAAAGCCCCTTTTAAAAGAAATGAAGGGGCTTTTTCTTTTGGTTGACAAATACTGTGCTTATGTTAATGTGGGGGTAAATAAAATGATTTTTAACTAAAAACTAAAACAAAAATCGTATGAAAATGGGACACAAAGAAATTCAAGTAAAAGAAGGTTGGAAGCATTTGTCGAAAATTGGAAATGTATTTATTTCCCAAAATGATGACTTGCTTATTAACCCGTTCTCTAATCGTGGGTTAAGGTTTAGGTGTCTTTTGTTAAATAAAGAATTAATTTATCTTTATTTAACAATTGAAGAAATTGAAAAAAATATAGATCTTGCCCCAACACCAAGGGAAAGTTATTTTTACGGGGTTTATACTCAAAATAATGTAGGTCAAATCAATGTCCATCAAGTGCGTGCATTTTGTGACATAAAACAAGTTCAAATTACCAAAGAATACAATTTAATTTATCAATCAATAATTAATAGGTTATTGGGAGATAAAATTAATTCTGATAATTTTATTGAGTCTTTTTATCCAAATGGAAGAGAAAAAGATGGTGCGATTCGATCCCTTTCTGCTCCCGGTAAACTTTACCGTTTTACGCCTCTATCGTTTTCTTATCATATGTATGAAAGAGGATAATAAATAATTTGTTAGTTGTGAACATAAATAAACCCCAATACTAAAAAGTATTGGGGACTTTTTTTGTGCGCCGGGGAAGATTCGAACTTCCGAAGACCGAAGTCAGCAGATTTACAGTCTGCCCTCGTTGACCACTTGAGTACCGACGCATATAAGCACAAGGAGAGTATACATGGTTTTTATATATTTTTCAACCGCTTTAATTTATGCTAAAATATGACATATGTCACAGCTTTATAGTAATTCAATTTTTTGGGTAGATATAGAAAAAATTAAACCAAATCCATTTCAACCACGTCGTGAGTTTGATGAAGCGCGACTTCGTGATTTAGCAGATTCAATTCGTCAGTATGGTTTACTTCAACCCATTACCGTTTCTCGAATAGAAAAAGTAAAAGAAGATGAAGGTATTGTCGTTGAATACGAACTTATCGCAGGAGAGCGTAGATTAAGAGCTTCCAAATTAGCAGGAATAGAACAAATTCCAGTTATTATACGCACAGGCGATGACAATATGGCAAAGCTTGAACTTGCAATAATTGAGAATCTTCAACGTGAAGATTTGAATGCTGTCGAGCGTGCTCGTGCATTTATGCGTCTTGTTGAAGAATTTAAATTTACTCATGGTCAGGTAGGAGCAAAAGTAGGGAAGAGTCGTGAATATGTTTCAAACACTTTAAGGCTTCTTGCTTTACCTCAAGAAATGCTAGACGCTCTTTCACAGGGAAAGATAAGTGAAGGACACACTCGTCCGATCCTCATGCTTGCAGATAGACCAGAGGAGCAACTTGTCTTATTTAAAGAAATAGTCTTCAAGAAAATGACAGTGCGAGATGCAGAGAAGGCTGCTCGCAAGATTGCTTTTGATCGTATTCGCAAAAAAGAATATATGCCAGATCCAGAAATTGCAGAAATGGAAGAAAAATTACAAGAATCACTTGGTACTCGTGTTCATATAGAGAGAAAAGAAAATGGTGGATATATCACGATTGATTTCTTTACGAATGATGACTTGCACACTATTCTTGGTTTGATTAAATCAACTGAAAATAAAGATCCAAACAGAATGCTAGATAAATTTGCTGCAAGTAGGGAACCACAAGTTCCTACTACAGAATCTGCATCAGGATCTGAACTAAATGATTTAATTGATGCAGTTTCAAACGGAGATGAAATGCACCTCATCGATGATCGAACAAATGAAGAAATTAAAAAAGCTGAAGAAGATGTTGATTTGTACAACATTAATAATTTCTCAATTTAATTTTTCCCAAATGAAAGGAATTTGGTGAGTAAACTATTTGATTTAAGATGTGTATTTATATGCTTACGAGCAAGGCTAGTTTTTGTGTAATCAAGCCATTTTGAAGATGGCTTGGCATTTTTATTAACCTGAACTTCTACGATGTCGTTGTTTTTTAATTTTGTCCCCAGAGAAACATTTTTCCCGTTTACTTTTGCGCTTTGTGTATGGTCTCCTATATCTGTGTGTATCGCATAAGCAAAATCAATAACACTCGAATCTTCTGGTAAGTCTATAATATCCCCCTTAGGAGTGAATACGAAAACTCTATCTTTAAAGAAATCCATTTTAATTGTTTTTAAGAAATTTTCTGGATCCTCTTCTGTGTTTTGAATATTGAGTTCGTGAAGCTTTTGTACCCATTCAAGTTCTCTAGGGACTATTTTTTCTATTTTATTTTCTTTGTAAATAAAGTGAGCTGCGATACCATTCTCAGCTTTTTCATGCATCTCGTGTGTGCGAATTTGTATTTCTACAATTCCACCTGTTCCGGTAAATATTGTTGTATGTAAACTTTGATAACCGTTTATTTTTGGAGAAGCGATATAGTCTTTTATTCTGCCTGGAAGTGGAGTCCATTTGCCGTGAATTAATCCAAGAACATGATAACAATCGGCGACAGAATTTAAAATAACTCGCATTGCTATGATGTCGTATATTTTATCTATATCCATGTCGTATTTCTGAAGTTTTTTCCATAATGAAAACAAATGCTTCTGTCTATAATTCACGATAGCATTTTTAATATTTGCTTCTTCTAATTCTTTATTCAATCCATCTTTTACTTCAATTAAATATTTTTCTTTTGCATCTTTTTTGTCTTGGAGTAATTGATAAACTTTTTCATATTCTTTTGGGTAAGCATATTTAAATGCCGCATCTTCAAGTCTTCCTTTTAGTCTACCCATAGACAAACGATCCGCAAGAGGAGCATAGACTTCAAGAGTTTCAAGTGCGATACGTTTTTGTTTGTCGGGGCGAACGTATTCTAGTGTCTCAATATTGTGTAATCTATCAGCAAGTTTTATTACAAGGACGCGGATGTCTTCCGCAACAGAGACGAAAAATTTACGTAGATTCTCTACATTACGTTCAATTCCTTTATATTTAACTGTACCAAGTTTGGTGACACCTTTAACAAGTAGAAGAATTTCTTTTCCAAATTCTCTTTCAATATCTTCTTCTTTTATTTCTGTATCTTCAAGTACATCATGGATGAAACCAGCACAGACGACAACGGCACTCATCCCAAGATCTGCTAAGTTTAATGCCGTGGCGTAAACATGTATAAAATATGGTTCACCACTTTTACGAAGCTGGTTCCTGTGAGCATTATAAGCAAAATCATAACCTTTTTGAATAAGGTCTTTATCTTCTTGTTTAAGATTTTTCATTAGGGAAAATATTTTTTCTATATCTGTACTCATGGTTGTATTATATCAAATAAATCAAAAACTAGCCCTCTTGAGCTAGTTTTGATTTTCAGTGTTATTTCTTATTGTTTTTTATATTATCTCCATGTTTGTGAGGGTTGTGATTTTTACACATTTTATTTGAGCATCTCTCAGGGATAGTTTTTGTTCCTTCCATCATGAGTGATCCACATAGTTCACAAATATTCCCAGTTGGTTTTGCTTTGATGGCATTTTTACAATCAGGATAATTACTACATGAATAAAATATTCCAAATCGTCCACGACGCTCCATCATTTTACCTTTCTTGCAAACGGGGCAGGTGATGTCCGTCATTTTTCTTTTTAATTCTTCTTCGTCTTGTTTTATGAATTTACACTTAGGGTATCGAGAACAAGAAATGAAAGTTCCTGTGCCGTCACGTCTTACTCGGACAACTAATGTTCCGCCTCCGCTTTTACCTTTTTTATCCCCACACAGAGGGCATTTTTCTCCCGTCTCTTTTGGTCCTTCGAGTTCGTTGCCTTCCATGGTCCTTGCTCCTTTACAATCTGGGTACTTACTACAAGAATAGAATTTACCTCCGCGTGCCAATTTGACTATCATACTTTCGCCACACTTAGGGCAAAGCATATCTTTTGGAGCTTCACCCATATTTGTAGCTTTAGCAAGTTTATCTTTTTCTTTTACTTCTTTCTGGAATGGTATATAGAAATCGCTCAATGTTTTTACATATTCTCGTTTACCATTTGAAATATCATCTAGCTCATCTTCCATTTCTGCGGTAAATGTATCACTAATGTATTCAGCAAAATTATTTTCTAAGAATGAAGAAACTACATCACCAGTATCAGTGGGGAAAAGAGTTCGTCCTTCTTTTCTCACATAACCTCTGTCTTCTAATGTTTTCATTATTGAAGCGTAAGTAGAAGGTCTACCAATACCACGAGCCTCAAGTTCTTTCACAAGTCCTGCTTCTGTATAGCGATTTGGTGGCTCTGTAAATTTCTCTGTACTTGTGAGGTCTATAAGTTTAAGTTCTTCTCCTATTTCAACTTTTGGTAACTCTACATCTTCTCCTCTTGCTCCTGTGTCACAAGTAAGCCATCCGAGGAATAGAACTCTTGATCCATTTGCAGAAAAATCAGGAATTTCTCCCTTTTCAATATTTGCAGTTATTTTTGTTTTAAGGAGTTTGGCATCAGACATTTGAGAAGAAACAGCTCTTTCCCAAATCATACGATAAAGTTTTTTCTGATCTTCTGTATGTCCTACGTTTAATTGATCCACATGTGTAGGACGGATAGCTTCGTGCGCTTCTTGGGCATTCTTTGATTTAGTTTTATAGAAATGTTTTTCGGCATATTCTTTTCCATATTTTTTTTCTATGAGAGTAAGGATTTGATTTTGCGCTTGGATAGAAAGATTGGTGCTATCTGTACGCATGTATGTAATGAGTCCAGCTTCGTAAAGTTTCTGTGCAGTTTGCATTGTCCGAGAAGGAGAGAATCCGAGTCGAGTACTTGCTGTTTGCTGAAGGGTAGAAGTTGTAAATGGTGCTCTGGGTTGCCTTTTTTGTTCACTTGTCTTTAAATCTTTTACAATCCATTTTTCTTTTTTACCAAGATCTAATATTTTATTTACAACTTTTTCATCACGAGGTTCCTCATTGCATAGAAGAGTGATTCTATCTTTATTTTTTGTATCAAAGATACCTTCAAGTGTAAAAAATTGTTCAGGTACGAAAGCGCGTATCTCTCTTTCGCGTTCCATAATGATACGAAGCGCAGGGGATTGTACTCGTCCTGCTGAAAGTCCATAACGAACTTTTTTCCAGATTATTCCAGATAAATCATATCCCACAAGACGATCGAGCACTCGGCGTGCTTCTTGAGCTTTGACCAAATTGTCATCTATGTCTCGTGGAATCTTAAGAGCTTCTTCTACTGCTTCTTTTGTGATTTCATGAAAAGCCACTCTTTTTATGGGAGCTTTTACTTTTTTATCTTCATCTAGAAGTTCTTTTAAATGCCAAGATATTGCTTCTCCTTCTCGGTCCGGGTCAGTTGCGAGCATTATCTCTGTCGCTTTTTCTCCGAGATGTTTTAGTTCAGAAACTATTTTTTCTTTTCCTTTTGATATTTCATATCGAGGCACAAAACCAGCGGGGATATCTATCGCATCTTTATTTGATTTTGGTAAATCGCGAATATGTCCGACGGATGCTCGGACAGTATATGCTCCGTCTAAATATTTTTCTATTGTCTTTGCTTTTGATGGTGATTCAACAATTAATAATTTCATACTTCGTCTAGTATTACACGAAATCATATTTTTTAGCAAATTTTAATATTATATTTTCCTAATCTCTCCTAATTCTTCTTTAATTAAATCTTTTATTTCCATTATTGAAATGAGAGCGTTTGCTTTGGCTATATCCATTTTAGATTCGCGAATCAAATCATCTCTTTCTTTTGGTTCACGAAGAAGTTCGATTATTTTCATTTCTTCTTTGGAACAGTCGGCGTATTTTTCTTTATCTGATTGTTTTGGTTTTTCTACTTCAAACCCAAGAGCGATGAGTATATCCTCGCTTTTTGTGACAGGTATGGCCCCTTGTTTTATAAGTGAGTTCGTGCCATTTGAGTTTGAAGAGAAAGCAGATCCGGGTACAGCAAGGACGTCGCGATTGTAGTCTACCGCCATTCGCGCAGTTATTAGTGTGCCGGACTTTTCTTCGGCCTCTATTATGAGTACAGCTTTTGAAATTCCTGCCATTAATCTATTTCTTTGGGGGAAAGAATAAAGTGTTGCTTTCCAATTTGGTTCAAGTTCAGATATAAGACAACCACCACTATTCACTATCTCTTCTGCAAGACGAATATTTGTGCGAGGATGAAGAACATTATTATCTAATCCAGAACCAGGAAAAGATATGGTTGTAAGTCCGACATCAAGTGCAGATCTATGGGCGATACTATCTATTCCAAGAGCAAGCCCAGATACTATGACAATCGGATATCCCTTTAACCCACGAATTAATTTCTCACAAATATCTTTCCCATAAGAAGTGTATTTACGAGAGCCAACGACAGCAAGATATATCATTTCAGGGTCTGGAAGTTTACCTCTTATAAAAAGGGTTTTAGGTGGCTGAGGTATCTCAAGTAATGGTTTAGGGAATTGTTCTATTTTTAATTTATAAATATCTTCCATATTAATGAAATAAAATGTGATTAAAATCTTCTCGGATTCGCCAACGGGTAATTTTCTGCTGAAAATTCCCTCATTGCTCGTGCCGTCGCACTCCGCGGTGGCTCTCTCGAGAAATTTTTAATCACATTTATATTTTAAAAGAGAAATTAAAAATAGTCTTATCAGAGGGGCGTGCGCAAGCGCGGTCGGCGCGAGCAATGAGGAAAATTCTAGCAAGAATTTATCCGGACCCGATGAGAAGAGCTATTTTTAATTCCTCTTTTCTCATATTTGTCTATTGTAGCATTTTTATATATACTATTATATATGTTAGATATTAAATTCATACGTGAGAATAAAGATATAGTTAAAGAAGGGGCTAAGAAGAAGCATATAGAAGTAGATATTGATGCTCTTATTTATGTTGATCAAAAACGTCTAGAGCTTCTTTCTCGTGTGGAATACTTGCGGGGAGAACAAAATAAAGTCAGTGTCTCGATGGGTAAAACAATAGAAAATTCTCTTCGTGGACAGCTCATTGAAGAAATGCGTTTAGTAAAAGATGAATTAAAAGAAAAAGAAGAGGAGCTTCGTAATGTTATGACAGACTGGCAATCTTTAATGCTCCAAGTTCCAAATGTTCCAGATATTTCTGTGCCAGAAGGTGAGAGTGATAACGACAATCAAGAAGTAAAAAGTTGGGGAGAAAAACCAAATTTTTCATTTGAAATAAAAGATCATCTTAATATAATGCTTTCTCTAAAGATGGTAGATTTTGAGAGAGGTGTCAAAGTTCATGGCTTTCGCGGATATTTCTTATCGGGTGATGGAGTACGACTCTCAATGGCTATTTGGAATTATGCTTTGGAATTTTATTCAAAGAAAGGATTTATTCCAATTCTTCCACCAGTTGTTATAAATAGAAAAACATTTTTTGGTACAGGATATTTACCACAAGGAGAAGAAGATTTGTATAAAACTCAAGATGGGGATTTCCTCGCTGGTACCGCCGAAGTGCCTATAATGGGTTTTCATGCAGATGAATTTATTTCTAAAGAAGAACTACCCAAAAAATATCTAGGATTTTCTCCTTGCTTTAGACGTGAAGCTGGAAGCCACAGTAAAGATGTAAAAGGTTTGATTAGAGTAAATGAATTTTATAAATGGGAGCAGGTAGTACTCTGTGAAGCTTCTCATGAAAAAAGTGTAATTCTTCATGAAGAGATCAATCATAATGTTGAAGAATTTATAGAAACTCTTGGTATTCCTTATCGTACTGTTGTTAATTGTGGTGGGGATTTAGGAATGGGGCAAGTAAAGAAATATGATATCGAGCTTTGGGTTCCAAAAGAAGAAAAATATAGAGAAATATCTTCAGCATCATATTTTCACGATTTCCAAACTCGTCGTTTAAATATTCGCTATAAAGACGAAGAAGGTAAATCAAGATACGCTCACTCACTTAACTGCACAGCCATACCTACTCCTCGTATCCTAGTTTCTCTAATAGAGAATTTTCAGCAGGCTGATGGCTCAATAAAAATCCCAGAAGTTTTGCAAAAATATTTAGGAAAAGAAATTATTTCATAGATAATAAAAATGAGAGATATACCTACATCTCCCCGTGTTATAGAAATTAAACATAAACGTCGCATGCGTCGGTTGCGATCGCTTATTCTGTTTGTTGTCCTATTTATTTCTATAATATGGGCACTTTCTTTTTTTTCAAACAATAAAAATATAACAATAAGCAAATTTGATATAACAGGAATACATATTATAAATGAAGAAGATATTGAAAAAGAAATTAACAAATATATTTCTGGGAAATATATTTATCTTTTTTCAAAAGCCAATAGTTTTATATATCCACATAATAAAATCTATAAGAATTTAATTTTAACTTTTCCAAGAATAGAGAAACTTTCCATTAATCTTAATAATTTAACAACTCTACGCATAGATATTATTGAACGAATAGGGTCTTATTTATATTGTGGGTCAATAATTCCAGATGATAAAAATGAAGTGGGGGAGAATTGTTACTTTATAAATAATGATGGTTTTATTTTTGATAAAGCCCCATACTTTTCTGGGAATGTGTATTTTAAATATTATATGACGCTTGTGGACGATGAAATTAATCCTCTTGGCAAACAAATGATGAATGTAGATGAATTCCATAGTCTTGCTAGATTTATCGATGGAGTTACTTCTATCGGTTTTGAT
>Ga0105099_10000707_pt1 | contig 22291 bp, 23 predicted proteins | sample PPLLak3cmMay2015_2_FD_79138 | JGI IMG/M metagenome (GOLD analysis project Ga0105099, IMG submission 79138) | Freshwater sediment microbial communities from Prairie Pothole Lake near Jamestown, North Dakota, USA - PPLs Lake P8 Core (1) Depth... | ecosystem: Environmental > Aquatic > Freshwater >... | reverse complement strand
TGGTTATCAGCTAAAGTTGGTAAATTTATAACAACATTTGCACTTGAACCCGTAGTTATCAATAATACACCCATCTCATCATTATCTAATACTGTATAATCTGCACTTTTACTACTTACTTTTGCCCATTTAGTTGTAGGGCCTCCTATTGTAAAACTCATTTTAATCTCCTATTTTTTCTATTTCAACTTGAGCATAAACTTCAGAAACTCCAAAATTACAAGGAACACCAAAACCAGTATCCGCTTTTGTAGTCTCACAGTAATGCTGTAACTCAAATATTTTAGAAGAAACTATTGTTATAACACCCATTAAGGTTGTTTGTGTGTAACCATTTCCAGTTGTATCATTTCTCATTCCGCAGCCTATTATAGCATCTGTGGTATCTGAGATATTAGCTAACTTGCATGTGTGCATTCCACAATCATAAGCAGGTGCACTGGCTTTAATCCTATAAGTACCTGCACTTAAAGTGAATTGGTTTGATGCAAGTGAACACCATGTTTGCGTATTTTCTGTTGTATTCAAAGTTCTAGTTTGCCAAGCCCCACTCGTGAAGGTTCCTCCATTAGTGCCATTTGACTTGACATCTTTTATTAAAACAATTTCAGGCGTATAAAAATTCAAATTACCAATGGCACTTGGCCTATAGACCATAGCTACTACATTATTCGCATCTAATACATAAAAAGCTGGGTTAGAATATCCAGTGCTTGGCTCAGTTGTAACAGTATTACCCGCCGTAGCATTAGAAACCCAGTGGTAATCCCCAACATTTAATCCATGTGATGTGCTTGTTATTTTACCGAATTGGATAGCTTTAAAATTATCTGTGTCTATAACTTGTTTTACTATATGTGTTGCTACTGTAGTTTCTGAATCAGCTTTAGCCAATGCCCAAGATGAGCCATTATGATAAATAGGTTTTAATACTGTAAAACTATGAGAGGATTGATTTACAATTATTTCCGATCCCCCTGCAGCATCAACCCAAGAAACATCTGTTCCATCTGAGCCTAATACTTTGTTAGCTGTGCCTATGGCTAATCTAGCCGCTACATTAGAACTATTACCTATTACTAAATCGCCCCTGGTTGTTATAACATTGTCCTGTTTTCCTGATACAGTTGAATTATTACTAACTTCCGTATCAAAATCAGATATTTGAGAGGCAGGGATACTTATAGCTGCCTGTGTGAAGTGCTCATCCGCGGAATAATTTGTTAAACTATCATGGTCAATATCTGTTGTTAAGTTATGTGCATTTGTGATACTATTGTGGTCTATATCTGTGGTTAAATCATGGGTATTTGCTATACTATTGTGATCAATGTCTGTCGTTAGGTCATGGGTATTTGTTAAACCATCATGATCTATATCAGTGCTTAAATTATGAGTATTAGTAATACTATCATGATCTATGCTTGTGGTTAAGTTATGTGTGTTAGTAATACTGTCGTGATCTATATCTGTAGTCAAATTATGGGTATTTGCTATACTATTATGGTCAATATCATTAGTTAGATCGTGAGTATTAGTAATACTATTGTGGTCTATATCTGTGGTTAAGTTATGTGTATTAGTAATACTACTATGATCTATGTCTGTAGTTAGATTATGAGTATTATTTAAACTATTATGATCTATCCCCCCAGGCTTTACATCAATAGTAAGTTGGCCCCCCACAACAGTAATATCTATGCTAGTAGTATCAGCGACAGAAGTTATAAAAGAGGCACTCCCAGTAACGGGATATTTGTGTGTACTTGAGGCCATTTTACACCCCCTTAGACATTATAAAAATATCAGCAATACCATCCGTACTAGAGCTTGTTGTAAATCTAATTCTAACATGTGTAAATGGGAGCTGATTTAAGTAAACAACAAAATTATTATCAGCATTAGCTAAGATCATTGAACTATCTAAGGTTAAAGTTGACCACTCAGATTCTTGATTTTCTGTTACTTGAATTTTTACCTCTACAGTAAAGATGCCCTCATTAGCTGTAATACCAGAGCATTCAATAAGATAGCCAACATTATCTAAATTCTGAATATTGGTTTCTTCTGTTACAAAATTAGCTGCTAAACTTTTAGCACTTTCAATTTTTTTTCTTGCAATTCTTTTATTACTTGACATTTAGTCCCCCTTTTAGGCTCAGGTTTATGGCCTTAGTTTATGATTTCCCTATTCTTTCTATATCTGTCTCTTCTCCAAAACTCATATCTGTTTTTCTAGCCATATCATTAGGTATTTGGTTAGGTTGCTGTGTCTGAAAAACGCTCTGTAACTCATTAATATACTGAAGAGATATCTCTAATGGTATATTTAAAGCCAATGATAATGCTTTTCTTTTCTGAAAAGACATATCTTGCAGTTTATCTGCATTCTCCACAATTTTAGTTTTTAGTTTTTCAAGAGTAGCTGGGTAAATATTTTGTAGCACCTCTAATGCTATAGAGTCAATATTGCCATTGGCTATTTGCTCTAAAGCTAAATTAGGATTTAAAGCATATTCATACGCTTTCATAAATTCTTTTTTATGTGCCTCTGATACTGGAAATTCTTTTTTAAATAGAAATTTCTGATTAGTGAGCATATTTCGTGGTATTTTGCTCACTAAGTATTCAGTTATCTGGTTAAGTTTACCTTGCATAGCCATAGTCATTTGAGGAGCTGGTATTGCAGAAAATTGAGATATCTTGTTAATATTATTAAAGAAGTTATCGGGGTTACTATCTATATTTTTTAAATCTTCAATAATTTTATTATAGTTAGATACCTTTATTTCTAATGGATTCTTTTTAGATTTAACCTTTAAAGTTTCAATAGAATCTTCAATAATTTTATTTTCCTTTTTATTAATTTTATTTAATTGCTTATTAATTTCCTTACTCTCTAATTGAGTAAATTTATTAGAGATACTTTCTAAAACGTCTGTTGATTCATTTAAAATATTTTTAGCGGCCTGTTTTTCATTTTCTGGGATCTTATTATCATATAACATAGCTGCCATTACAACAGCAACATCACTTAAGCTTACTTTTTCTAACGGTAATTTACCTAGTTTATTAGATTGAGCTAGTACATTTTTAATAGACTTAGGTAATGTTTTAGTAGAAATCTTAGGTATTTGAATGCCTGATCTAGCTAAATTAATATAAATGTTAGGTAATCTAGTTCCAAGCACGTCTGCACCAAAAGGAATTAAGGCACCTAAAGGCCCTCCAAGTAATCCCGCACCTCCATATTTTAAATAATTAAAAGGATTTCTAATCATCTGTAATAAATTTAATTTATCTGCGGCGTCTTTAGGATCAATCCCTATAACCTTATCTAGCTTTTTAACTAAATTTAAATCAGACTTTAATTCTTTAATTTTGGTTGGCGCCTTTAAAATAATATCGTCTGTAATTCCTTGATTTTTAAGGATAATAACCATCTCTTCCATATCTTTAGTAATGGCATTTTCAAGGGAGTTTCTAACATTTTTTTGTACATCTTTACTTAAGGCAACAGAATCCCAAGCTTTTCTAATATCTTTATCAAACTCAATCCTACTTTTTACCATGTTCCTAAAGGAGTTATCTTCATTCATTCTACTAATAATATTAGTTTTATATTTTTCTAAGTCGTCTGCTAATTTCTGCACTTCTGGAAGTAAACTCTTTTTGTACCCCTTAGCTACCTCATCTATATTATTTATTAAAGTAGTAGGATTCATTGTAATATTTTTAACTAGTTCAGGTTTTTCTAGGGCTAATTTATCTAATTGATTAAATAGAGTTTCTCTAGTATCTCCTAATTCTTTTCCAATAATATCATCATAGTTACCTAGATTTTCTTTAATTTTAGGAGTACCATCTAAAACCCCAATTATTTTACCCGAATTATATTTAGTTTCTATATCTTTTAATTTATTTTGAATGTTTGGAAGTCCTTCAAATTCTTTAATTAATAAATTAAAATTTTCTTTTTGCTTTACTTTAGTGACACCTAAAACTTTTTTATAGGCATCATTCAAATCATGTGGCACCCCAAATTTATCCATAGCCTTTTTAGCTACTTTTTTACCTAATTGACTATTGTATAAAGCTTTAGATATTCCATGTACCCCAGTAGTTATTGCTCCATCCGCTATAGTTCCAAAAATAGCTGAAGTACCAATTCTTTTTATTAAATTTTCAGCCGTTAATTCAGGATTCTCATTTAAGGCAGTTTCACTAACAATATCAGCGCTTTCTAAAACCGCACCCTCACCCGCACCACGTAAAGAAGCTTTTTTAAGTACTTGTTTAGTTGTCTGCTTAGCAACTTGTTTACCGACTAAGCCAGCACCTTTAACTAAACCACCGCCAAGTAATAAACTTCCAATATCCCCAGCAAATTCAAGCCCTTTACTCACACCAGTTTCTTTTCTGGCTTTTACCATATCTAAGTCAACTATGCCCTGGTCAGCAAGTTCTTTTATCACTAGATCAGATATGCCAAAAGTAAATCCTCTAGCTAAACCCTCAGTACCCGCTTTAACTTGTTCAATAGGTTGGGCTAATTTTTCATTTAATAATTCTTGTTCAAGTTCTTGTGTAGTTACCTCTCTAAACCCTTCATTAAGTAAGTGACGTTCAGATTCGTTAATTTCCCCCCTCACTCCATCGGGATCATAAACTTGAATCCACTTATTATCTTCCATTATTTACTCCTAAAAGTGCTTGAAGACCCTACTTGTTGAACACCCGCTTGTCTAGCAGCTACATTTTTAGCATTCTCTATAGACCTTTTTAAACCCTCTAATGTAGCTTTTTTAGATGCATCTGAGGTTGTTACATCAAAAAATCCTTTACCTGTGACATCCTCTAACAATCCCATATCTGGGCCTGTTAAAACTCCTAATTTATAAAAATCTTTTAAAATTAATTGTATTTCTCTCCTTGTCTGTCCTTCCTCCCTAACAGCCCCTCTATCTAAAACTTCCCGAGTTCCATATTTTTTTATAAGACCTTCAATTTTATTAATTGATTGTTCTAATCTTTGGGTGCTACTTGTAACCTCATCAAATTTTTTCTTTTGTTCTGCAGTATCAGCCAATCCTAATAATTTTCCAGTTTTAGGATCTCTAACAATTTTTTTCTTATCTTCCTCTGGGAGTGTCCTAGCCATTTCTTCTGTTAATTTTCCACCCCTAGAAAGCATTTGTTTTTGTGTCATTTCAAGTAGTTGACTATCCATTTTCATTCTTTTTTCTTGTATACCAGAAATTAACTCTTGATATTTTAATTTTTGTGATGGGTGTGCAATCTCTGCCATTTTCATAGTTTTTTCTTCTAGGGCATCATAAAAGTCTGATTTTATAGCTATTTCTGCTTTACTTATGTCTCCTAATTGTTTAGTATACTTATCTAATAAGTCTTTATTTTGACTAATAACTTTATTTTCCTGATCTTGTAAAATTTCTAAAGCAATATTTTTACTCCCACCTAAACCACCTAAAAAAACAGCTAGCCCAGCTAAAATTTTTTGCCCTATAGTTCCAGACTTCATTATATTAGCCCCATCAATATTTTTCTTAGCCTCATTTATTTTATTTTCAAGTTCAGCTTTTTCATTTAAAGTTTGAGACATCATTTGAGCATTTTTTTTCTGCCTAATATCTAAGGCTGCATTTAATCCCCTTTCGTATTCAGAAATTTGATTTTCTGGTTGGGTAGGGACGATATTTCTTTCAGAATTAGCTTCTATTGGTTGATTTTGAGCTTGCCTTTGTGTTTCTATTAATTTTTGTTCATTTTCAATTGTAGGGCCATTTTGTGCCATTGGTTGAGTTTCTTCAATTTGTATATTATTTTCAGGTAATATATTAGCTATTTGAGAGGGACTAGTTGAAATATCACTAGCTTTATCTTCGTTAAGCTTATCTTGTTTGTATTGATCATCTAAACTTAACTTTTCTGGGGAATAATTAAATTTATCTTCTTTTTTTTGTTCTTCTTGCTGTTCTAAATCATTTAAAAAATCATCTGATAATTCCTGTAAAGATTTTATACCGTTAAATCTATTCTCATCTTGTGCTTTTTTCACTTTTTTAGCTAGTTCAAGAGTATTATTTTCAGCCATTATGCACCTCTTTTTTTCTTTTTATCCATTAAAGTTTTAACGAACTTCTCCATATCTTTTTGTTTTTCATTAATATGAGACATAGAGGCTAACATGGCATTAAAACCTTTTCCAAAATCTATTTGCTTATAGCCACTTGGGGTCTCTTCAACCATGGCGTCCCCCTCTTTAGTTTTTTCAAGGTTTTGAGCCACTACTCCTATATTCTTTTTATTTGGGTTTTCGCCTATCCCCTCTTTATAATTATAACTCATTCCTTTCAAACTGTCAAGGAATTTTTGAATTGATTTATCATCTTTTTTAAGATTAGTTTTAGCATTTTTATCTGACAGAGCAAGCATACCAACTGTAGCTCCAGCATTAACCAAATTACTAAACCCCTGTTGTTTTTGCTGGCTCTGGGCAATTTGAGTTTGTTGATTCATTTGCTGTTGTCCTGTATACATACCAAGTAATTGATTTTGCGCATTTTGTTGTTCTTGTCCTCTTAATATAGCTCCTTGATTACCAATATCAGCCATTTGTTCAGCCCCAGCCTGTAAAGCCTCTCTTCTTGCCAGTCCAACATTTCTAGCTCTTTGCGAAGCTATAGCACCCATTAATTTTTTCTGTGCATCTGCCTGTGCTTGTTTTAGTTGTAATTCAGCAACACTAGTGCCCTTACCCTGTGCTCTTTGCATTAGCATTTGTTCTAGGGCTTTTTGATTTTTAGACATTCCCACCTGTTTAATTCCACCTGTCAAACCTAAACCCTTACCAATTACTTTTGCGGCCGCACCTACCCCAAAACCACCCTTTGCAAACTTTTTTAAACTAAAACCCATAATATAACCCTCTTTTACTCTGTTTTATAAGAATTAACTGATTTATTACCTTTTTTACGTCCATAAGTTATCTGTAAATTAGATAAACTTAAGCCCTCTCCTATACTACTAGTCTGTACATCTTCTATACTTATTTTAATAGCTTCACATTTTTGCTTTTTAAAAAACACTCGCATCTGATATACACTAGAGGTTGTGTAGTCAGTACTTGATACAATTGTAGTCGTATCCGTATCTGTTAAATCATAATCATAGTATGTTGTAATCTTTAAAGAATGCGCTGATTTATATGTACCCAATAAGTACATACAATATACTCTCTGCAAGTTATGAATATTATTTAAAGCCAGCCATGGAGTAGTTATTTTTAGAGCGTAATGATCAGAATCGTCTGTAAAAATTGATTCATTTTCCTTAAAAATGTCCGTGCCATCTGTAAAATAGTAAGTATTATCATATATATGTGCATGTACTCCCGAATAGGTGAATATTGCCCATTGATCGACATAGTAGTTATAAACTAAACATCTATTTTCTGTTAAAAATCTAACTTCATTATAATCATCAAGTAAGTGTGCTGCTTTAATTGTTTCATTTTTATAATCATCAACAGGAGCACCAATAAATTCAACTTGTAAGGATCTATTTAATAAATATATACCTTTATTAGATTGGAACATTAAGCCATTATTAGTTAGGACTATAGAATCTTGATTAATGCATCCTACATCTGTAGAAATTGAAGCTGGTTCACTAAAAGTATTATTGGAACCCGTATTGTCAGGGCCATCCCCCCCAACTACAAATATATCATTTTCCTTAAATATTATAAGTTTGTCATCCATTGATGCTATACCAGTAATATAACCAGTACCTCCGATAATATCAAAATAAAGATTGGGGTTAAATTCTATAACATTAGTTTCACCAATAAGTTTTGAATAATAGACAGTATTTTTATCTATTGTACTTACATAAAAAATTCTATTCTTAGTTTTTGTAAAGAAATTAGCATTTGTTGTATTTACATTATTAAGCTCTCCACTATTTGTATAGACCACGTCATCCTCTATAAAATTTGAGGTGGTTGTGGATATGGTAATTGTTCTTGTTGCATTATATTTTGGTAAAATAACAATTTCTGAAAATTTCTCGGTTTTTGACCAGAAATTAGTCCCATCTGTAATAAATAATTTAATATTATAATACTTTTTTTCACTTTGACTATTATCTTCAACAACGACACTAAAATATGATTTTGCAGAAATAGTAATACTTCTAGGAGCTGATACTTCTGATCTTAATTCACTTCCAAACTTATCTTGGTAAGTATATATTGCTGTTATAGTATATGTACCTACTTCTAGGCCTACTCCTGCATCTGGTACACTAGAAATTGAAATAATGTTGGGTGCTCTTAAAAAATTATTTTCTGTATTATATAAACCTGTATATTCCTTATTTATAGAGCCAGAAATTAATAAGGTATCTAACCCAGAAATATTATAATTATTTATTTTTTCAAGATTTACATCAATAGGACAGGTAACTAATTGTTTTGTTGATGAAATATTTTTTAGGGTTGGGATACTTATAATTGTATCATTTTCTTGTCCTGTCGCTACAAATTTTTTTAAATCATCATTATAAATTTCATATTGTAGGCAGGTTCCAATAATATACCCATCTTTATCTTGAAAATAGAAAAATGAATTTCCTATATGATCTAAAACTGTAGTACCATCAATATCTTTATACTTATTATAATAAACTAGCGCAATAAAGTGATTTAAACCTACTATTTTACTAATAATTCCTGACTGTCTAGCAAAATCAATTATAGTTGAAGTAGAAAAAGAGGGAGCACTTGTAATAGGTGTTACTATTTGTCTGACGGTGCTGGTATAATTATTGTCTGTGGTATTTGTATCATATGAATAATAAGAATAAAGTGTTGAATCTTCCACATAGTTTATAATATTTCTAACAGTAAAACTTGTTAGAGAATTGTTTTCTAATACTGTGGAGGATATTATATTATTAAACAAGATGTCAACACATAAACCATAAAAATAATTACTCTCTCTATATGTAATATATAAATTTGTACTATTACTACATATAGCAAAATTCGTAAGTGAGCTAACTGTTCCTACTGTAATATCAGCACTGCTCGTAGCACTTGTATTAATATTAAATGAGGTTGCTGCTAGTTTACTTGTTAGTGAATTTTTATATACTAAGTAAATACTATTTCCACTTTGCACAGCATCAAATAAATAAACACTTCCTGTGTTGTCTACATTTGAAACTAAAGTGCTTTCTGAACTCATAATTAATGTTGATATAGGGATAAGAATATATTTAATTATAGCGGATTCTGCCCAAATTATACAGAAATTTGTACTTGTAGCAAAAACATAAAAAGGGTAAAGAGCACCAATCCCTGTAGTTATTGTTTGTTGTATTGCTAAGAAGGTTTCAGTATTAACATCCATTAATGAGTAAGTTAAAACATTAGAACTTGATACACTAACAATTAATTTATAGCCACTACTTTGACAACTTATGTAATGGGTAGTTGTAGCATTGGTTACTTTATAGGTATCTGTATTTATTTTATATTTACTTACATTATTTTTATTTACCCAACTATTAGTTACTTCAGAATAACTATATAATTTACTGTCTGCTATACATAATAATTCATCTTCTCTATTAAATATTTTAGTTATGTTGCTTAGGGTACCCCCACCATAAATATTAATACTTATTGGTTCAGTGCCAAATCTTTTTTCAATTTTACCTATTTTATTAAATCTTCCGTTTTCCAAAACTAAAAGCTTTTCAAAACTAAGTTGTTTGTCATCTGTTTTAGTATCAATACCTTGTGCAAAGGGATAATTTATTTTTTCTTTAATTAGTGCCATTATTCAAGTTCCTCTATTCTTTCCTCTAATTCCTTGATCTTAGCCTCTAATGATCTTATATAATTTAAAATAGCATCTTGTAGCTTACTTATATCGAAATCCTTGCTATTAATTGTTACAAACTTCTTGAGGTTAGCCATATAACTACCTTTATAAAGCTATAGATAATACCTAAACTTAAGGATATTCCAGTTAAAAATGATACTATAGTCTTAATTGTTAAATGTTTTCTATGTATGTTGACATTGGCTCTATGGTTTAATAATTCCATTTCTAGCAAATCTGTTCTTTTAATATGGTATGACAAGTCTTTTCTAATATCCCCTATATTTACTTTTATCTCTGTCTGATCTTCTTTTACATTTAGTAGTAGCTCTAAAATCTTATTATCCATAGTGAATCCTTTATTTTTTGTCTACAAGAGACCTTAGCCCCGTATAAATACCTAAAAAGCTTCCTGCTATCCCAGCTAAGAACTGATTATATTGAATAACACCAAGACCCATTGCTACTAACAAGCCTACAAAAATAATACTACATACAGGCCGCCAATTTTTACTTATGACTGAGCCTGATACTTGTTCTTGTATTGCAATTTTAGCATTGGCATCAATTATCTGACTCTGAAGATCTAGTATTTTTGAAGAGACTTGGGCCTCTATTTCGGCAAGTTTATTCCTTAATTCGGCTTTTTTTATTTCAATATTCCCCAACTCTTCTTTGCTTGTATGGATATCATCAATTAATTGAGCCGCTGGTTTAAAAATATCCCCTAAAAAACTAAATATTGACATGTTATTGACTCCTCATACTCTTACATTTATTATATTCTTGATATAGTCCATTATACTCTTCTAATAATCTGTTTAATATTATACCATATTCTCGGTTTCTAACAAGTAACTTATAAGTGTTTTTATGGTTAGTTTTATGTATTTCGTCTATACTTTTATATATTTTAGCTGTATTTTTCTTACATTTTATCATATTGTTGTGGTTGTCTACTACTAATTTCATAACCTGCCCATTTAAGGATATAATTACATCTTCTTTTTTTATTAATAAGTCTCCAAAGAAATAGTTTGCAGTTAATGAGATAGCCAATAGAGCAATATAAAGATACTTCATTATTCCCCCTCTAATAAATCCGTTAAATTTGCACTTATTTGATCAGGCACAGTAATTTGCAGCTTATTACCATTAGCATCCTTGCTTGTAGAAACACCTGTTCCTGAAAAACTAACGTAATAAGTACCTGCCCCCTCAAACTCGCTTGATCTTATTAAGGTTATATCAAAATATCCAGTAGAATCTGTAGTTGTGGAAACGCTCTTTGCGATAATATTTGAAGTAGCCTCTTTATACTGTCCTGAATTTCTAACCAATGTAAAAGAAACAGTAACATTTTCAACTGGTTGCCCTGAAGCATCTAGATAATAGCCATAAACTTCACAAGTTTCGGGAGCCCCTACAACCGCACCAAAGTTATAATTTACTATTAGATTATCAATAGTTGGAGTCTCTTGCTGGTCAGTGGTAGAAAGAAGCATATAAAATTTAATTGTACTTGAAACACTTACTATGGAAACTATATTAGTGTTAATATCAGCTAATGTATTACATTGTGCTGCCAACCCATTACTAGCTACCCAAGCACTACCACTCCAATACTTTAGGACTCCATTTACATAAATAGCATATTTAATAGTTGTGTTTGCTGTATTAACTTCAGTGCTTGTAAAACTAGTAAAATCTTCAGCCTCAATTTCAGTAGTAACTAAAGTACCCGATAAAGGATATTGCTGAGTTGTAAGTACTGCCTCTAAATTATCAACATAACTTTGAGTATTTGAGTCAGTAAATAGTATTTTAAATTGCCCTATTGTTGCGCCCTCAATATCTAAACTAGCTAGATTAGCTTCAAAAGTAGCTGCACTATTAGCCTGTGCATAGGTTTCATCTGAAACCACCCAAGCTGATCCATTCCAATATAAATAATCACCTGATTGGTCAATTTGAACAATATATCTTGGGGTGCCACTTTCTGTCGTGTTAAATTCATCAAAAGAAATCATAGTACCAACACCAGTGTACTCCATTTCTGGAAGGGTAACACTACTCTCAACATAATGCGTTTCATTTATATCAAAAGAAATTGAGTCAATTGATCCCAAAGTATTTGAATCTTGAAAAACTACTTTAACAATAACACTACTTCCAAATTGTGCACCTGGAAAAGTTGCTATGTTTGCTACCCAATCAGCGTAACTCATTGCCGTTGCATAAGTATCACTTGATGCTTGCCACGATCCACTAAAATAAGCATAATCATTTATAATATATTTAGGTGCATTTACTTCTGTAATTGTTGGGGTGCCAAAAGAAACAATATTATATAAGTATGCCATTGCTGGGCATTGAATAGCACTTTCTAAATAATCTTTTTCAGGAATAGTATATGAAGATTCCACTGTTTGTGTATCTGAAAATACTTCAAAATCATCTATTTTAAACCTTGATAACTGGGTTTCACCGAAGTCTGTGCCAATATAAAATTTGTCTAAAGTTCCAGATCTTGTGCCCGTCCCCGCATGTAAGCCACCTATATTTATACCATCTATATATAATCTTGTTTGCCCTAATGTAAAATCATAATTAAGTTGAAAATTATATGTTTGCCCATCTACTGCGGAGAATCCCCCAAAAGTAGCATTTATTATGTAGTTTCCTAAATAATTTGTGACACGAAGCAGCAAATCATTTGTTCCACTTACTGTTCTTATTGAGATTCCATTCAAATCCCCTGCGGCACCTATATTAAAAAAACTCTGGGTTCCTATGGAGACACCAGTCCAATTAGGAATAAGCTTAAATCTAATACACCCTTTTTGATAATGATCAGCATTTAATACTGCAGGATAACTAACCCCTTTTATTGTTCCCCCTGTTAAATCAAGTTTTCCACCACTAACAGTAGCCCCACCAATTGCTGTTCCTGTAAGTGTTCCATCCCCCCATGATCCATTAATATCCGATGTATATGTAGCTCCAAAGGTCGCATTTGTTGGCCTTTGGTTTTTTTGTCTTAGTAACCCTAAAGCAAACTCCGCTTTATCGCTATCATATGTAAATCCTGTATCTGAAGTAAATGCTTGTAAAAAAGACTCTATTATGTTAGTTATCTTCTGTTGTACTTTTCCCCCAGAAAACTCTGCTTTAGCTGAATCATAAGTAAAATCTGTATCATCTGCAAAATCTTCAACAAAGCTATTATTTGGGTCATCCTGTAATTCTAAACTACCAACCCCATTTTCAACTACAGTATTACTTTTTATATATTCATTAGTATCTGTAAAAGGATATGTTACAACAAAATCTGCCATATTTATTAACTCCTAATTAAAGAAACCGTCATCCCAACTATTATTCCATATATCAGAAATGGCATCTGGTTCCGAATCATCTCTATAAACAAAAGATTTAACATTTGCCTCTAATTTAACTAATCTTCTTTCTAACTGTTTTGTATCACTTTCTTCTTTATTTAAAGCTGCAATAGCCGCATGCGTAATTATATATTCATTAAATTGCTCTAGGCTCCACTCATCCCCCTCATCTTCTAATACAACAGGGTTCGGTATATACTCAAGTAAGCAATCAATGTTGTTTTGTGGTGTTGGTACAAACTCTATTTGATCAGCTTTAAGTCTATATCTAAAATTATTAGTAGAAATACTTGATCTATTTCTTTGTGAATGTGTGTATTTAGAAATACCTTTATAGTCATTATTAAATATTTTTGCATTTACACTAATTAACTTGTAGAAATCATTAGGTAAATCATAAGAAGCTACCCCACTAGTTGTAAAAGTATAAGTATCAAGGAAGTAATCTTCATTTGTGTTTACAATAATATCGTACAGTTCTTCAATTGCAAAATTAATTAATGATGTCCACTCACTGTCAGATATATGACTACTATTCTCTAAATCAGCTCTTTGCTGTGCAAGTAATCTTAGTTGTGTTAATGTTTTTGCCATTTACCCCCCAAGAGGAAAGTTGGGGTAAGCACTAGTAACCTACCCCTAAGGGAATTATGCAGCTTTTCAATACTTTCAACCCTCGTTTACCGGTACTGTGCTTGACACCCTATTCCTCAAATTTACCATTTAAAATGTGGAATATTTTAGCTAACATATGACTTACACCTTCCACATCTTTATTTTCCAAAGCATTTAATAGCATTTGAACAGGTTCCTTTATAGCTTCCATAGGGTTAACCTCTTCATTTCTATCATTTTTCATGCTATTAATAACAGCGACTATTCTTTTTTTAGGATCACCAAAACCCAACATAGTCACCTCTTAATTTTGAAGATTTAAACTAATATAAAGTATTGAGCCACTTGAAGGATCTGCCTCTGCAACAGCCCCATCAACATCATAGGCTTTACAAGAAAAAACTACAGTCTTAGCTACGTCTACATCTTCAGATAAAATTTGAAAATTTAAGTCTTCTGCACTTGAAGCCAATTGAATAATATTAGCACTTACAAAATTTCTATATTTTTTGCTAAGAGTAACTGTATAATTACCAGCGCTATTTCTAGCTATTGAGGCTATGCCTTCAGAGCTTGACAAAGTAGGAGCACCAGTGGCACCAATTGACACCTTTGCAAATACTTCTTTTACTTCCCTTTTACTTGATTGTTTTCTGTAGAACATGGTTTTCCTTTCATTTAATCTCATGGTACCATACCAAGAGAATGGCGGGGCGTTTAAGGAGGTAGAGAAGTGGTACGCCCCAAACCACTAAGTACAATTAGATATTAAAGTAAACCTACACCGTTTGCACCTGGTGCAATACAATATAGCTGACAATATCCACCGATTCTTACTTCATAACCATCGTCATCTGATTGACGTAAAATTTTGTTGTTATCAAAATCTAAAATTTTGATTGCTGCTCCGGCACTTCCAAGAGTCCAGGTTGACATATCAAGCATGTAAGCTCTATTGTAAGGGCATGAAGGATCAGAAACTACCATGATTTCACCAGCAGGTGTGTCAATCATAACGCCTTTAAAAGAAATCTTAGCTGTAACGTCTTGGTTCTTATAAACAACTTTTGAGCCTAATTCTTTTACAAGTTCATTATATTTTTCTGGATTCATGAAACATTTGCTAGCTTTACCAATAGATTCTCTATAAATTCTAGCTGCAAGATTCTGTAAACCCTCTTCAATTGAATAAGAAGAAATGTCTAATCTTACTCCAGCAAGTCTAACTGCATCACTTGATCTATCAACAGTAAAAAAACTATCGCCTGAAGTAGGAGCTACAGCAGGTATCCAAGATTCTAAACCAGAAAGAGCAAGACCTCTGTCACCTTCTATAAAAAGATAGTCATCAGCAGCGATTGTGCCAGAAGCATCATAAGCACCAACCAAAGAAATAGTGCCAGCATCTCTATCAACAGCAGAAATAACCCATTCATCGTCGCTTCCATCGGATGTTCTAACTGATCCACCTGACTTAGCTGAATAAATTTTTACTGTCATATTTTTGTCAAAATTAACTATATCTTGGATCTGTTTTAGAGTAATAACAAAAAGAGAAGCATGTGTGCTTGGTTCTGCATTAACTTGCCCAATAGCACCAGAAGAATCTCTAAATAAAGAAATAGATAATCTATGAGAAGCTGCTTTTATAGCATCGTCTATAATAAACTTTACAGCTTCCATGAAAGCATTAGAGTCACCTTTAGAAGCTTCAATTGTTTCCCCATCAATTCCTGCTACTATGTAGTCTTTTACTCTAGTAATAATGAAAGAAGCTAAAACAGGAGCACTTGCATTTGCTTGTGCATTAGAGAAAGTACGAGAAGCGCCACCATTACGAGCCTGTTTTACTGTTACTTCTTTATGTCTTCCACGAAGCTCTTCACTTTTGTTTACCATTGCTAAGAATGGATGATTTTGATAAGCCAAATCTCTTAATGGATCTGGACCATAAAGGACTTTTAAGCCTTTTTCGAAACTAGCCATATTTAAATTTGCCATTTTATCCCCCTAAGGACATTGTGGGATTATTCATCTTCCCACTCTAAAATATTGTTTACTACGAACTTAACCCTTTCATTTTCTGTCATGTCTTTTGGATCTTTATGGCTTGTAAACGCATTTGCCTTATGTTTGTTTGTCAATGTTGTGTCGGATATTACTTTATGGCTTGTATGACCTAGCTTACTATTTATTTCTTCAATTTCTTGTCTTATTATTTTTTCAACTGCCTTAGCAGCTTTTTGCTCTATTACCTCGATGCCCTCTTCTGATCCATTTTCATTGATGTACTCTATCACTGCATTAAGGACATCTTCATACTTACCTGTCGCATTAATAAATTTTAGCTCTTCATTGCTTTTTAATTTTTCATTAAGCTTCTCTGCATACTCATTATACATCTTTTCTTGCTCTGTGTCAACACTTTTTTTATCTTTTTCTTCAAGTTGTTGTTTTAATTGCTTTATTTCTTCATGTAAGTTTTTAACACTTTCGTTCATTTTTGCTTCAGGGTCATTTGTTTTAATTATATGTTCAGTCAACCCCTCGTAACTTATACCTAGTTCTTCTAAAACTTTTATTGGATCATTTTTTGCTAATTCTTTAAGATTAATTGGATCACTTTTTACCTCATTTGTTCCTGATTTTTTTTCTAGTTCTGCTAATTTTTGATCTAATAATTTTTCTTTTTCTGCTAATGCAGCAAACTTAGAATCTAGTCTTTTCTGTATAATATCATTATTCTTTTCATCTATTTTTGGCTTATCTTCCTCATCAAAAAGATTAAAACTAAAAGATTCTGGTGTATTATTTTCCTTATTTAACGAGTCTGACTTGTTATTTTCCTTATTTTCTAAACTTATATTTTTCATTTCTTGTAAAATTTTATTATCCATTTATTCCCCCATATAGTTTGGATCTAACATATCACTTGTTAACTCTTCTTGTGTGACTTCCCCAGCCCCTTCTAATGGGTCTACTGGTGTAGCCTGTTCAACTGCCATTAGATCAGCTTGAGCTTCCATTTGCTGTGCTTGCATATTTTTAATAATGGCTATCTCATCTAAAAAATCTCTGAATAATTGTAATTTTGATTCATTTAATTTCTGTGTCTTATAATCTGCATAAGCATCTTGAATTTTTTGTTGGGCTAACTCTAAATTAATATAGGCATCTGGAGACTCATATTCACCCCTAACAAAACCAGAGATGATTTGGTCAATTGCATACTCTTGGCCAGTAACAGATTTTGAAACTGCTTTTAAATCAGGAAAATCTAATAATTTCATTCCAGTTTTCGGATCTAGCATGCCCGCATTTATAAGTTCTTGTACTTCTTGCCACTTAGCGCTGGGGGTAGTAGAAAAGAATGATATTGGATAGGCCTTCATTACATAGGAATCTTCAGAAAGTTTTACATCCGACCATTTCATTTTCTCAAAGCTTACATCTCCATGAGCTTTTGTAATAACATCAATACCTTCCTCCTCTAAGTCACTGGCCATTTCTATACATTTTTTAGCCAAATCTAAGAATAGTTCTTCATACTTTTGGCCATAGGTAATAAATCTTTCAGACTCTATATCATTAAAGGTATTTAATGCCTTACCACTATTCAACCCAGAAGGCTTTAAAGATTGTGCTGATAATACTGATACCCCAGTCATTTGATATAATTGATCAATCAACCATTGCAAATATTGCATTAGTTCAGGTGGCACACTTCCCACACTTGCATATTTTGGTTCTACCCCATCATAAATTATTAGGCCCCCTATTTCATTGTTAAAATGTGATCTAGGCACAGTAGTGCCTCTCTGTAGAAATACTTTTGGTATGGCAGTTAAGTGAATAGATAGCTGTAGGGTTCTAAGCACTTTATTTATCTCAATCTGTATTGATTGAATAGCTTCAGCCATTCCAGTACCCCAAAAACCTAATAAGGGCTTATCCCATTTAAAAAAGGTAAAAGGAGGTTCGCATTTTCCATACTCTTCTTTTAATAAAATAGCTGAGTTTATGGATATGGTATGGATACCTTTTTGGATATTATCTTCACTAAATTTTTCAGCCAAAACCCAAGATTCACATACTTCTACAATACTATTATCTTTTTGCTGGTCATTTTCAAAGGGGTCTGTCTCTTCTAGTTTAGCGGTATCAGCCAACATAATTTCTTCTTTAAATTTTGGGTACATCTCAACAAGTGTTTGTCTTGAAAGCCTGTCAATCTCATGGTATTGAGAAGGATTAATAAAAACAGCCTCCTCCATATCAATTAAAATATTTGAGGGTTTTCTTCTCTCAAATTTAAACTTATTATTGTCTACAAAATTTTTAACAACCGCTGTTCCATACAACAGGGCATCCCTAAGTAAGTCTCTGCCAATATCATACACATTATTTTCATAAAAACAACCCTCTATAAACTTACTTAAATTTTTAGATTTTTCTTGTTGATCAAAATTACCACCATTTGTTAAAAAATAAGGTAATGGTTTATTTTTACCTACTTTATTATAGGTAGTATCAATTACCGATTTAATAACATTAAGTTTTACTCTTTGTACTGTTGACTTATCAGAAAATAGATCTTGAGTTTGAGAAACATTATATTTTACACCATATTGTCTCTCTAATATTTTCCAATCCTCCGTTAAGTCTTTTTGTCTAGGATTACTTTGTAACTGTTTAATATAACTATTTAATTTAGTTAGCATTTGGGTTTCATCTTTCTCCAAATACCACATTTTAGGACTATCTGAATTAAAGTAATTAGGCATTATACACTCCAAAATCTAGGGTCAATTTTATTATATTTCTCAGCCTCTTTATTTAGCTCTTTCGCTGCCTTTTCCCATTGTTCTTGTTCTTCTTTAGTCATTTTAGGTATTAAAGCATCTGGGGATAATTCAAGTTCTATATCCCCACATTTAGCTTTTAATACTTTATATTTTACCATAAAATCATAAAGTTCTTCTATCCTCATAAATCCTCCTAATATAAAAAGTCATCGTCTTTATCAAAATCTTTATAACCAGCTTTTTCCATCTCATAATCCTCAATCATTTTTTCTTCTAACTTATCCCCCCAATCAGCATCATTCTGCCTAATTATCTTTTTAATTCTTTCAGTGTAATGTGTACTTTCCCTCCAAGCGTATAAAAAAGCATCTGTAACATCACTATGATAATTACCTGCCTCTTTCCATTTAACTGGGTCTGATTTGTCCCAAAGTAAAAGTTTAGAATCCTTATCAAAAATAGAATCTCTCTTTAATTTGACTTTTCCTGTAGCTAAATCCCCATTAAGTAATTGAATATACTCAAACTTTCTTTGTTTCTCCGCAGCTTCATAATATAAATAATGTCTTTTTGCTAGCTCTTCTTGAATTTTTTTACCTAAAGCACCTGCATCCATTACACGTCTTATTATTTTAGGTTGATAAATAGCCTCAACTTCTTTCAATTTTTCTGCTAAATCAGTAATGTCTTGTTTTGGATACTGCCTTTCCTCTAATAAGTATAGTGTGGGGTCGTGTTTTTGCCAACCTACGGCAACAATAGCATCACTGTCATTATACCCAATGTCTACCCCCACAATTACAAAATCTATTTGCGGTAAGTCTTTATAATAATTAATATCACTAACCCTATAAATTTGAGCGCTTATGTCGTGAACATATTCTCCTTGATACATTATCTTAAAAAAAGGCTCATTTATAGCATTAGGATTGGCTTTTAATATCTCATCAATTTTTTTCTGAAAATTTTTTGCTACAAAAGGATTGTCTAAAGCACTCCATTTTTCAGTGTACCAATTATTATGTAATCCATCTGTGTTATGAATAACATCATAGAAGTAACCCCCACAAAAAGGAGTAGGGGTGGATAAAAGCCTTAGTTCCCCGTCAGAATCAATTAGCCCAGGTTCTATAAACTCCTCGATAATTCTTTTTAAATCTCTAGTAAAACTTGCTGCCTCATCAACAATAACTAATTTGAATTTCTGTCCTAAAACCTTTGCTGCCTCATCTTCCTTATTGTCCATACCTAGTAACTGCACGGTTGACTCATTTTCAAATATTATTTCTAAGGTAGTTTCAAGAGGCCTTACTTTAAGTTTTTTATCCCTGACTATTTTTTTAAGTATATCATTCCAATAAATGCCTTTAATTGATGCTCTTGTTAGTCCTATTATTAAAACTTTGCAATTCTCAAATTGTAAAGCTGTTTCAATAGCCTTAAGTCCAGCCTCAAAGGATTTGCCAGAACGTCTTGTTGCAACAACAGCTTTCTTTTTACTAGGATTATCATTATACCTTTTTTGATAAGGTAATCGACTCTCACTAAAATCAATTATGTTATTCCTACGCTTATACTCTTCTAAAAGTATATTTATTTTTTCTTGCAAAACTTAGACTTTTCTACCTCATCTTGCTTCGGTTCTTCTTTTATCTCTTCTTTAGCATATTTTGAAAATGATCCTTTAGTTATAAGTTCTTTTTGTCCCAATCCAATTAAAACAGGGAAATTTATTTTTTCATAGGGTGTAAGGGATTCAATATTATTAACTGGAACTATAAATTGGGTAATCTCTTTATCCCGCTCACACCAACGATTACACACTAATCCTATTTCTGGAATAAAGTAAGCCTCTTTGTCATTCTTATTATTTTCACAGTCTATCAAAAGTATAGAGGGATCTTTATTCACCTTTACATTCTTAAAAAACTTAGCACTCTTAATTTTTATCATCTTTTTCTCCTCCTAATTTAACACCTTCATACAAAATAAAAGGGTCATAATTTATATTAAATTTCTCAAAAAAACTAAACTCACCTTTTTTAATTGGGAAACTTGCTATGCCAGACTCCTCATCTTTTCTATATCCACTAGATTTAATTAAGCCAGAAGCTATTTTTAAATTTCTATAAACATGTTTTACATAGACATAGTGTAACACATATATTCCCTTTATACGCTCATAAATTAAATAGCCAAGTATTTTATTGGGATCTTCTTTTAGATGAACGACTAGGACAGTGGCTCTTTCTAGTATTTTTAATAAAACTAACTTTAAGTGATTAAAATATATTTCTGAAGGAACACTAGAAAAAGCATGTTTAAGAGATTTTAAAAAAGAATTATAAATAAAATTTATATCTTCGTCTTTTAAATATCTAACCTGTAAATTTTCAATTTGCTGCTTATTTAGCATTTTTTCCCTCCACACTATCAGCTAACTTTTTGATTTTTTCTATTAATTCATCGTCAGATAATTGTTTTGTTTTTTCATTCTCCAATTCCTCTAATTTTTTATCTAATTCAATTTCTTTAAGTTTAACGTCCCTTAACAGTGCAATGCTTCTTATAGTATCCTGGACTGCCCTAACTTGAAATCCATCAAGAGGCATACCATTTTGTACTCTTACAAGTAAGTTTTTTTGATTTAAACTAAGTATCTCTAGGGCCTCCTCAAGTAACTCGTTAACATCTACCTTACTTTTAGGTCTAATAAGTTTAATATCTCTATTCATCTAACACCAATAAAAGGTTCTCTGAATTTTTTTCTAATCCAATCCTATGTATACCCCTGTGTTCTTTAAAGAACTCCTCTATATTAAAATCTTTAGAATCTATAGATAGCTCAAAGGTTTCATTAAATTCTTTGTCTAGGGATACTTTATAATCTTCCATTATTTTATTAAATTCTAAATATAGTTTATTAACTACTTTTTTAGCTTTATTTTTTAATCTTTTATCTTTAGAAGCTTTCGATAATTTAACAGTATTATCTTCATTAATCTTATCAGTAATTACTTTAAACTGTTTATCAAACTCTTCTTTCCATTTATTTTGATATTTAATAGACTCTTCTTGATTTACAGGAAACTGTGTAGATTTACTAATTAGTATCTTCATTAACTCCTCCTTTATTTGTCTTATATATTATCTTATATATTCACTTAGTATATAAATACTAAAGTATCTAAATAACTTAATTACTGTTTAATTAATTAATAATTAATTAACAGGGGGGGTCTTCTCAATACTATTATACACTATTTATACATAGTATGTCAAGTATTATTTTAATGTTTTTATTAATAATTTAATAAATAAGTAAATACAACAAGATATAATATTTACTTTTTTACTTGACTTTTAAATTCAAATATGTTAGTTTAAATTAAATAGGAGGTATTATGAATAATTTTAATGGTAAGAAAAGAGTAAAAGTAAGTAGTAAAAGTGCAGATTATACAGTATTAGATAATGATGAGATGGGTGTATTATTGATAACTACGGGTTCAAGTGCAAATGTTGTTATAAATTTACCAACTTTAGCTGATAACCA
>Ga0105099_10000706_pt1 | contig 22296 bp, 21 predicted proteins | sample PPLLak3cmMay2015_2_FD_79138 | JGI IMG/M metagenome (GOLD analysis project Ga0105099, IMG submission 79138) | Freshwater sediment microbial communities from Prairie Pothole Lake near Jamestown, North Dakota, USA - PPLs Lake P8 Core (1) Depth... | ecosystem: Environmental > Aquatic > Freshwater >... | reverse complement strand
CAATCCTCTTATCCAAACAAGAAATACAGATACCATTTGACACAAATACTGAGCAGGCGAAATACCAACCAATAGACATTAAAGTAGAGTTTTCCCAAGCGTGTTATGCAAAAGATGAAATAGATAATTCAGTAAGAATAGGAATGCAAAAAGGTAGCGAAATAACAGAACTTGAATCACAAATATACAACTTAGAAAAAACAGATGATACACATATCAGTTCTTGTGGATTAGTTTTTCTTATTCCAAAAGAAGCAGATGGGACAGAAAAATACTTTGTTTTTTATGATTCTGCTCAAACTGATAATCCTAATTACGAAAAACATGTATTTCTTGATGATTCACATTATTTTTATGAACCTATACCTGGACAAAAAATAGATTTAGATTATTTTGGCATCAAAGAAAAAGACGATTATATTTATGGGTTAGTTCAAAAAGGAGAACTACTAGGAAACCCTATTTCTCAGAGTATTATTAAATTTAAACCTGGCTCAAAAGTAGTTGAAACATATAACATAGAGCAACTCTGTGTTTTTGATATGCGTTATGGAATTTTTGCTCAACCAGATTATGTTGGTAGTTCATGGGCAACCAGTGTTAAAAAAACTGTTCTTGCTCAAGGCAACTTGATGATCAGAATAAAAATAGAATGTACATCACCTAAAGGCGATATACTAACAGATAACATTTATACATATTATCATTCACCAGTTGATACTAAAAGGATTTTTGTTGATGTATATCATGAAGTCTTAGAAGACATAATCGTTGAAGAGCCAAGTCTTCTTGATGGAACCTATGGTGGTATTGTTTCTATAAAATCTAGAAGTTCAACTATTGAAAAGATGAATGTTGGTGAGATACTCCCAGATATTCATATCTTTACCGAGTCAGGAAATATTGAGCAGTTTCCTGTGCCTCAGAATCCTAGCACCATAGAAAAAGAAGTAGTAATTGGAACAAAAGATGATATAGATTTAGGAAATAATGCTTGGATTAGCCTTAGTGATTCTTCCATAGGTATTGCTCATGGCATAATACTTAATTCAAATACAGGTTTTAACAAAGAAGAAGACGGCGTTCAAGTTAAAGCATGGGTTAAAGAAAATGTAAAATTACCAGGACTTGAAGCAGATACTGGTAACTTATATATTGCACGTAACTCTTATGAAAATAATAACCACAATGCTAATCTTAAGAAAGGTTTTAATGTAAATTTTAAGGCTGAGTTTGTAACATATACAACTCAAGGTTTTGAAAATATCAATAAAGAATCTGTTGTTTTTCAAAAACTTGAAAGCATTAGACCTGTTTTAAGGGAAAATATCACTCAAAAGGAAACAGAGGAATTAGAGCGTTTTTCACTTTCTACTTATGTTCATACAGCACCATCTATGGTTTTAGGTTCACTTCTTTCTGCTGCAACCGGTAAAAAATTTCCATATATCTATGCAGAGCTTTACAAAAATAATAGTTTTAAATCCTCAGGCTCAGTTTCGCGTCTTGCCCTTGGCGCCATGGATTTTGATTTAGAAGGTAAATCATTTTTTGAAAAAATTAAAACAGTTTTTGGTATTTTTGATATTAAAAATAGTAGTTTTTTCAAAAAAATTGTTTTTCCTGATCTTGAACCTGGTATATATGTTGTAAAAATCTTTAGGGAAAATACTATTTTTGGCGACGAACGTAAGTTCATTGGTTATAGTATAGCTGATGTCTCTAGTGATACCAGCGTTAGAATTTTTTGTAGCACCCAAGGTACTTGTAATTTTGATGTTTTAAATCAAGATGAAAAAGGTGTAGAATGTGCACAGTTTTATCTTTTACAGGACGATGTTGTAATTGTCGAGGGTATCTCTGATATCAATGGATCTGTTATTTTAAAAGCACCGACTAGCATTAGAGAGTCTTATACTCTGCGTGTTTTATACAAAGGATTCTTAGTTGATGAACAAGAGGTTCATCTTGGGTTTTTAAATCATTTTAAAATGTATATAGATAGTTTTAATGTTGATTTATGTAATTTAAATGTTAAACTTCGTGACAAATGGAATCTTGCACCTGAAGTTGATGTAAACCTTGGCCTAACAAGTAAAGACATGTTTGAACCCATTAGTATTTCTGCTAAAAAAGAAGGTTTTGATAAATATGTTTTTGAAAATCTTATAGAAGCAGATTATGTTTTAAGTTTAAAGTATAAGTCATTTGAGCGAAAAGAAAATATAAAAGTCCAAGGCGATAAAACAATTGAACTTGTTTTACCAGCAGAATATACTATTTCTTTGAATGTTATGAACAGTGTTGGTACGAATATTGATAGCGGAAATGTTGTTATTTCTAGAGATAATAAAAATATTAATGTTGATATAGATGAAAAAGGTGAATCAACATTTACTGTTCCACCTGGGACGTATAATATTAAGATTCTGACAGATGAAAAAACTATTGCGATTCAAGAACTTGATATTAGAAGCGATAAAACTCTTGATATTGTAACAAAACAGGGTTCTTTTATTCATACAATCGTGTTTTTAATCGGGATTATTGCATTAGCTGGAATTTTTGTTTTTATGTTTTTGAAAAGAAAGATAAATCTTTGTTTGAAACTATTAGTTGTTGTATTGTTGTTTATGTCTATTTTTCAACCATGGTGGATACTTACAGGAGAAAAAAATGATATACAGACCAGTACAATTAATATGCTGTATCCACCTAAAATGGTTACTTTAACTTCGAGCTCAGATGTCATTGGTGGAAGTGTAAGTGTTATCAATGATGATTTTACAACAGTTATGATTTTACTTTCAGGCCTTATAGTTTTTTCAATTATTTTGATTTTATTAAGTTTGTTTATTAAAAAAAGATTTAGCAAAACAAAAAAAGCAATTGTTTTTGTTAACATAGTTTTAATAATTGCTTGCATTGGTTTGTTTTATTATGCTATGTCCATGGTTACAGAAATTGGAGTAGGAGGCTTTATGGGGTCAGGGGATATCTCAATTTCAATTCCTGGTCAGATTCAAAGTGTAAATCTTGCATGCAGTTGGGGGCCAGGTATTGGTTTTATTTTAGTTGTAGTTTCCATGGTTGTTTTAGTCCTATCACTTTTTATAAAAAAGAAATAAAAGGATTTATCTTATAAAATCCAATTTTATCGACATATAACGACTTTATTTACATAAATATATTATATTAATTACTAACATATATTATTATAGGGGGTAAAAAAAGATGAGAAAAATATTTTTAGCAATTTTTTTAGCAATAATAATGCTGCTGATACCAGTCTCTTCAGCTGTACAAACAGCTAATATTTCTGTTGATAAGAAGTTTTATGCGGCAAGTGAAGAATTACCAGAGTTCTACATTACATCAGAACAAAGCATTATACTAACCAGTTATATTGATGCAAATTTTGAAGGTAACGAAAAACAAGAAGCAATAGATATTGTAAACAACATAGTTAATAGTGAATTAGAAGTTAATCTAACTAATCTTGCAAATAACTTAGAAATATATATTTATGCACCGATTAACCAAACTGAATTATCAGAAGTTAAATCAATGGCTCAGTTAGATGCATTAATCTTAGAACATTGGGGTTTTGATGAAAACGGGTTTTTACAAAGTCTTTTTGGAGCTTTACTAATAAAAATAGTAGAGTTCATTAAAGATAGATTAGGATGGATATATGATTTATTTGACAAAAGCATTACACTTTTTTATGACAGTATCACCCTTTTAGTAAATACAGTAAAGCCACTAGGATTAATAATTGCTGTTTCATTTGTTGCAGTAATTAATAATATCCTAGCAGCACCTAAGGCATTTTATGAAGCATTAAAAGAATTATTCCAACCAGGCGGAGATAACTTCATTGATACCCTGATAATATTTGCAGATAATTTTGCAACCGATCTTTCAAAACTAATTGATGATGTACTTGTAATCATACATAATCAAGAAATTAAGAATTATTTTACTCAACTTCAAGATTATTTCGACTGGCTTGACGCAGAACCTTGGAAAGACCCTATATTAATAAATGGATCTATAAAAACACTTATGGGTGAAGCATGGACAGATCTTACTATTACTTGCAAAGGCCAAACAACTAAAACAAATGGTAATGGAGAATTTTCATTTTATGTTAATCCAACACCAGATGAAAATTCATTCCCAGAGTTTGAATACTATGGAGTACACAACTGTCAAATAACTGTTACAAAAGATGATGGTACAGTTTTAAAACAAACTCCAACTATTCTTTCATATTCATTCTCAGGCGGAGAGATAAGTTGGCCATTTATCATACCAAAAGTAAAAAGCAGAGATATATCATTTATAACAATTCTAATGGAAAGGTTAAACAGCATGTTGGAAAGATTTCATGCTTTTTTCCCCTATTTTTTTATAAATATCAATAGACTTGAAACATCTTAAAAGAATATATCAAAAGAAAAATTAATTTGTGAAAATATTAAAAAAAATTGTATTATCTTCTATGATAGTTCTTCTGATATCTTTTGAATTCTCTTTTACGTGGACTAGATTTTCTGATAAATGGAACTTTTTTGAAATCAGGAACATCTGCTCTTTGTATCTCTATTTCATCATTGCTCTGCACACGCCTAAAATTATCATGATCAGGTTGTGTTAAAAGCGTGATTGCTTTTCCTTTTTCTCCAGCACGCGCAGTTCTACCTATTCTATGTATATATTCAACAGATGTCTTTGGTACATCATAATGGTATATATGATTAACGTTTTTAATATCAAGACCTCTTGCTGCTACATCAGTTGCAACAAGTACATCTGTTTGCTCATTTCTTAAAGAATCAAGTGATTGTGATCTTTTGTTTTGACTCATTCCACCATGTATCGCAGTGGCATTAACGCCTTGCTGTCTAAGATTTCTTGCTACAATATCTGATTCTCTTCGCGTGGCACAAAATACAATTGAAAGACCTGCGGCATTTTCTTTGAGTAAATGTACAAGAAGTGAGAATTTGTTTTCCTGTTGGTATATATCATAATATACTTGCTCTAGTTTGCTTTTATCAACCTGAGATTGAGTTTTTATAACTACAGGGTTTTTTAGATGTTTATTCATAAGTCTATGTATGCTTCCCAGTATAGTTGCGCTAAACATAAGTGTTTGACGAGTCTTAGGAGCATATCTTATTATTTTTTCTACATCATCGATAAATCCCATATCCAGCATTTTATCAGTTTCGTCAATTACTAGAAATCGTACATTTCTAAAATCTATCGTCTGTCTGCGTAGATGATCAAGTATCCTACCCGGAGTTGCAATAACTACTTCAGAACTGCGGATTTTTTTAATTTGTGGGTCTATGCCAACACCGCCGTATACACTTGTTGTTTTTACGCCAAGTGTTTCTCCAAAATCCACAAATACCTCAGTTACCTGTACACATAATTCCCTTGTAGGAGTAAGAACAATGCATTGTAATCCGCCACCTGGAATGATTTTATCCAATATAGGCAGACCAAACGCAAGTGTTTTTCCTGAACCGGTTTCTGCTTGACCTACTACATCTTTTCCCATGATTATTTCAGGGCAGCATTTCTCTTGAATAAGGGTTAATTCCTCAAATTTTTTTTCTCGTGTTTTATCTATGAGTTTTTTGCTCATTTTTAGTTCTTCGAATTTCATTTTTATTTTCACCTAATGTTAAAATTTTTTAAAATAATTAATCTACATAATAATATCAATATCAAGTTTTTTTGCAAGTTCCTTGTAACGATTACGTATTGTAACTTCTGTAACTCCGGCTACCTCTGCTACCTCGCGCTGAGTACGTCTCTCGCCGCAAAGAACCGATGCTATATATAGCGAAGCTGCTGCAAGTCCTGTTGGACCACGACCACTAGTAAGTTCTTTTTGTGATGCTTTTTTTAATATTTCTACTGTTTTTATTTGAACATCATTGCTAAGGTCCAGTCGACTGCAAAAACGAGATATATAATCCTGGGGTGTCGTCGGAAGTAGTTTTAGTTCTAATTTACTTGATATATTCCTATAATTTCTTCCAATTTCTTTCTTTTTCATCTCAGTTATATTACTTATTTCTTCCAGAGTTCTTGGTACATTACACTGGCGGCAAGCAGCATATAAAACTGCAGCTGTAACGCCTTCAATACTTCTGCCGCGTATCAGGTTTTTTCTTACAGCTTTTCTGTAGATCACAGCAGCTGTTTCACGAACGTTTCTTGGAAGACTTAGTGAAGAGGACATTCTGTCAAGGGCTGCAAGTGCTAGTGCTAGATTTCTTTCTGTACCATCACTTATTCTAGTTCTAGTCTGCCATTTTCTCAAACGATAAAGTTGTGCACGATTTCTTGTTGGAATAGATTTTCCATATGCATCTCTATTCTGCCAGCCTATAGTTGTAGAAAGACCTTTATCATGAATGGTATAGGTCATAGGAGAACCTGTTCGAGTTTTTTTCTCGCGTTGTTCAGTATCAAATGCACGCCATTCTGGACCATGATCAATTATTTCTGCATCTATTACAAGACCACATTTTTCACAGACAAGTTCTGCACGCGAATAGTCTTTAGTAAGATGTGTACTACCACATTTTGGACATTTTATGGTTTCTTCGATTATTCGTTCATTTTTGTTTTTTCTATCGTTTTCGTTTTTCAATTGTATCAAACCTATAAAAAAAAATAAAAAATAGCAATGAGCCTGCATAAACTATAATTTTTTTACTTTTTTTGCTTGTGGCCCACGTTCTGTTTCTTCTATTTCATATTCAACTGGATCATCATCATTAAGTTTTGCACCTGACGGCATATCATTTTTATGAACAAAAATATCTTTTCCGTTTTCACCAACAATAAATCCATATCCTTTTGTTGAATTGTACCATTTTATTTTTCCATTCATATTTTCTTACCTCTTTATATACTATATCTTGCAAAAAAAGAATTTAAAGAAAAAAATTTCAAGTTTTTATAAAACTAAATATACGAAACTTTAATCTATATTCTTTTATTTTAGACGGAACCGCTTGTACTATAAATAACTTCCTACTGGCTCAAGATATATCTTTTACCTATTAAGATGATTGAAATGATAACAATCATATTTTACTAATTTTATTTTTCAAGTGATAAAACCATTAGCAAAACTTAAGATAAAAATATTTTTTATCTTTATAGTAAATGCTCCCGCCGGAGACATAACCTGCTTTCTCCTGTAGAAATCTTCGAAAAAATGCCTAACAATATCCTTTACGATTTAATCAACACTCCCACTAAACCCGTTCTTCTTTCTTTAGATATGATATGCTGAAACAAGTGTCAATTTATGTTAAAATGACAAGATCTGAAAGAGAGGTTGCAGAGCTGCTTACGGCTCTTGGAGTAAAATAGACAGCCCAACCACCTAAAATACAAACTGGTTCTTCTAAAAGATCAACAACTTGCTGTAGATATGCATATGCGTTTTCTGTTTCATATTTTTGATATAAGGTCATGATATTCACTCTTCATTAACATGTGAGCTGCCTCTACTGCAACATCTTCTTCTCGTAGTAAATCAAGTATTAATTGTGGTATTGATACAATTCGAAAATCTTTCTTTTGTATATTATAATAAAAGACATGTTTATCATCCAGTAATAATCGAAAATTACCTTTACCCACTAAGCCATTTGCTGTTAATAATTCATGCCATGTTACTGCATCTTTTTCTTCTATGTAGATTTCGACACGAGATGGAAATAAATAATTTTGTGTAAAGTTTTCTCCGTAATATGTTGTTAATACATATTTGAGTTTAGTCTTTTTTAATATCTCAAGAGGGTTTTGTACATTGTATTCTCGATATTTGGGGTATTCATTAATTTCTAACCAATAGGAAAACAATCCTTGAACATCAATAACTTTTGTTCCTTTGATCAATTTTTCCTTCTCAAGTTTATGGAGAAAAGAGTGTACCCATGGTTGAGAACATTGTGCTTCTTTTGAAATAAGAAACTGATATAATGAGCCATCTGGGTGAGTAAGTAATACCCGCAAAATTCTATCTCTAATTTTTCCTTTCATAAATATAGCAATAAAAATACATATATAAATGTTACCTATATTTCTCCTTATAATAACAAACAGATACATAATAATTACATAAACAAAAAAGAATGGACAAACAAGACAGATATTTCCTGTATCTTTTCGAGGATGTGAAGTTGGAACGGAGGAGGAGACGAACCTCATTGAACTTATTGGTAAAGGAAAACGGAAGAAAGGTCAGCTTTGTGAGGAGCGGAAACGTTTTGGAAAGATTGCGCTTTTGTCAAATCTTGATGAGGCCGGGGAGCAGATTTATCGGCTATATAAAAACCAGGAAGAAATAAAGGTAGCGTTTGATGCAATGAAAAATGAGATGGAAAACGATAAGAGTTATTTATCAGATGATGATGCAGTACGGGGGTATTTTTCATCTTGTTTATTTCGTTGTACCTTTACTTCAGGCTTCGTGGGATGCTGAGACAACAATGATCTGGTAGGCAAAGTCTCTGTACAAGAGTTGTTGTTTGAGTTTTCTAAGGTGTACCAGGTGTATTACAGTGATGGGAGAAAACAGGTGAGTGAGATCCCGGCGAAGGTGGAAAAACTAAAGAGAACACTCGAACTAAAGTTATTCCCTAAAGAACTGCGGAGTTAGGGTTTATAAAAATTAATTAGATAGTAAATAATCTAATGGACAACAACTTCTACTTTCTTTGTAAAGTATTTTTCAGTTTCCAGATGAAGTAATGTATCATATAATTTAATCAACTTTTCCACGGCTGGATTTTCTTCATTTAATTTAAACAACTTAGCCCTTCCAATTTCTCTTGTTGGAACGACTATGTTCAATCGTAATAAATTGTTCCAAATTCTATGTAAGGTCATCCATCCTATGTTTGCATTTTCTGCGATATCTGTTAGCGAATAATCTAATCCTCGTCCTTCAATTAAAAAGTCAAGAACTCTAATTACCGGAGAATCTCCTAATGCTTCTCTAAATATGGTTATTTCTTTCATCATATAATACTATATCCTACCTCCCATATAAAACTTTCTAATTTGGTATATCAATATATCATAATGTTAGATAACATTTATATGTTTTTATGATCTAACCTTAAAAGGATAATGGAAAAAAGAGCAATTCAAGAAAAGATTTTAAGAAAATTAATGGCAATGAAACCCCCAAAATGGGGAGGTTCTCATACTGAAGAAACAAATTTAGTAAAAGGTTTACCATCACATTTAAGAGGAGAAAAAATTGTCGAAAAAGCTATAAAAGAATTATATCAAAGAGAATTCCTCCTAAAATCAAAGAAAACTGGCGAATGGCATGTTTCTTTAAATCCTCAAAAAAGAAAAGAGATATACAGATTTTTAAGGTTACCTCCAATATGACGATATAAAGTAACATTCAAACAACCATCATAATATAAATTATTTTCACTCCTGTCCAACAGTAGTACTTTCAATGACCCCGCCCAGGAGTATATAATGAGAGAACCCCTTATGATTTTTGTTAGTCTAGCCTATAGAATTATGACCTAAAAAAGTAGATGATTGCCCCAAGAGTTCTTCATCCACGAAAATGTACATTCAGTACGCCAAGCGATAGTACACACAGTCAATGCAAAGAGAGTTGGATCAAACGTGCTCTTCAATCACCATATGGAAAGAAATGAATGGAGATTAACCTAGTAAAGGTTTAACCAGAACTCGACCAAAAATAGCAACTCCCCCAAGATTCTCTCTTGTAGATGAATATGCTCCCGCCGGGATTTGAACCCGAGTCACTAGCTCGAAAGGCTAGAATGATTGGCCGCTACACTACGGGAGCAAATGATAAATTTAATAGTCCCGTCCAGATTCGAACTGGAGTCGCCGGCTCCAAAGGCCAGCATGATTGACCACTACACCACGGGACTAATATTCTAGGTTTTGATGTAATGGACTGGATAAGGATTTTCCTATATAACCTTTAATGTTAATCTTTTATATATGGTTTCATTGTTTCTTATGCCTAAGATGACTCAGGTAGATATAAAACTCCTTAATAAAATTTCCACTTTGTTAAATGAAAAAAAATTAACTGTCGCAACTGCTGAAAGTTGCACAGGTGGATTTATTGCTCATAATCTTACAAATATATCCGGTAGCTCTAACTATTTTGATAGAGGAATAATATCTTACAGCAACGATGCAAAAAATGAATTATTAAATGTACCAAAAGAACTTTTAAAAGAACATGGTGCAGTCTCTGAACCAGTTGCTAAAGCAATGGCAGAAGGCATAAGAAAAATATCAAACTCAGATATCGGACTAAGTACAACAGGTGTTGCAGGACCTACTGGTGGAACCAAAGAAAAACCAGTTGGTCTTGTATACGTTGGTCTTTCAACTAAAAAAGATACTATCGTTAAAAAATTTAGGTTTAATGAAGATAGAATTGGAAATAAAATAGCTACTTGTAACGCTGCATTAAACTTGTTATATGAATATTTAGATGCAATGTAAAATTTTTGTGGTGAAAAAAAATGCTAGAAATAGACGGCTCGTATGGTGAAGGTGGTGGGCAGATACTGCGAAATGCTGTTGCTTTTTCTGTGCTTACAAATAAACCTATAAAAGTTACAAATATACGAAATAATAGACCAAATCCTGGTATAAAAGCCCAGCATTATATAGCAATAAAAAGTATTAGTAATATATTTAATGCTGATGTTTCAGGTTTTGAAATTGGTTCTTCTGAACTTGTTTTTAAACCAGGTGAATTAAAAGCTGGAACCTATAAATTTGATGTGGGAACCGCAGGTAGTATCACCCTTGTGTTTCAGGCAATTATTCTTGCTTGTATAAAATCAAAAGAGCAAGTAAGCGTTAGTCTTTGTGGTGGAACTGATGTTAAAGCTAGTCCTTCATGGGATTATTTTGAAAATGTTTATATTCCGTTAGTTAAAAAAATGGGTGTAAATGTTTCTTCTCAACTTTTAAATCGTGGTTATTATCCTCGTGGTGGTGGTCAAGCAACTATAACAATTAATCCATGTGAAAAACTTAAGCCTTTAAAACTTTCTAGTGAAGAAGAATTTACTCAGGTGGGCGGAAATATAAATATCTCAAATCTGTCTGATGATATTGCAACTAGAATTAAACATGCGATAATTAAAAATCTTTTAAAAAATAATTTTACAGCATCAATTTTGGTTGATAAAAAAACTAGTCTGTCAACAGGTGTTGGAGCAACTATCTGGGCTTGCTCAAAAAAAACAATTCTTGGTTCAAGTGTTCTTGGTGAAAAAATTATGTCTTCTGAAGAAGTAGGTAAAAAAGTTTGTGAGAATCTTTTAAAAGAAATACAATCTTTTGCAACACTGGATATTCATGCTTTTGATCAAATTTTACCTTTTATGGTTCTTGCAAAGAAAAACGGTAAATCAATATGCAGGATAAGTAAACTTAGTAATCATGCAAGTACAAGTATGTGGCTTGCAAAACAGTTTTTTGATGTAGATTTTAAGATTACTCAATCTGAGGATAATGTATCAGTAGAAGTTTTTTAAATATTTTATATAGACAAAGCATAAATAGCTAAGTTTTTTTATGGATAATTCTATGAAAATTGCACATATATCTGATATTCATTGTAACGAAGGCTATGATTTTAATGAAAAAATGTTTGATAAAGCAGCAAAACTTGTAAATAAATCTGAACCAGATGTTGTTTTTATATCTGGTGATTTAACAACTTGGGGTCTTCTTTATGAGTATGATCTTGCAAAAGAAAAACTTAAACAAATCAAAAATAAACTTGTTGTTGTGCCGGGTAATCATGATGAACGAAATCTTGGCTGGAAGCTTTTTCCTGAGTTTTTTGGTGAGACAGATTTTATTCATAGTTTTGATGATATAAATCTTGTTGGTCTTGCAAGTAGTGAACCAGATAAAGATGGTGGACGACTAGGTCGAGGTAGACACAAAAGAATTGTAGAGGGAATCAGCAAAAACAAAAAGACAATTATTGGTTTTCATCATCATTTAATACCTATACCAAATAGTGGCCGAGAGACAAATATTATTGAGGATGCTGGTGAAACTCTTGATATCATTTTAAAAAACGAGGTACCTTTGGTTCTAATGGGTCACAGGCATGTTCCCTGGGCTGTTAAAATTCATAAAACACTTCTTGTTAATGCTGGAACGTTTTCTTGTAACCGTACACGTGCACATTTTGGAAATACTTTTAATATAATTGATATAAATAAGGATGAAATAGAGGTTACAGTTGTAAATATTGAAAAAGAAAAGCAAAACAAAATGATCAAGTTTAATCTTTCTGATGGATGTTGTGCTAACAAATACTTCTAAAAGCTAAGTATTATCTACATACCTTATTTTTTCGTAATACTTTTCTATATAATCTATATATCTTATCTAAATTTTAATTTATTAGTTTGGGTGGAGGCTAGTGATAGAAGATATTAATACACTGCTTATAATTGCTGGAGCAAGCGCTGTTGCTTTTTATATGTCATGGAGTATAGGTGCAAATGATGTATCAAATGCAATGGGAACGGCAGTAGGAGCAAAGGCTATAACTTATAAACAAGCAGTTCTGATTGCTGGAGTTTTAGTCTTTTTAGGTGCTGTACTTGTTGGGCCACATGTCTCTGAAACAATAAAATGCGGAATCGTAAAAACCGACAGTATACCACCAAATATAGTAATATTAGGCTTTATATCGTCTCTTCTAGCAGCAGCAATATGGTCAACACTTGCTACATGGAAAGAAATGCCGATATCAACGACTCACTCTATAATTGGAGCTCTAATGGGTTTTGGTATAATAGTTGGTGGAGTTAATTGTGTTAACTGGCCAAAAATTGGATCTGTTGCAGCAAGTTGGATATTATCTCCGATATTCGGATGTTTACTTGCGTTTATTGTATTTAAAATCATTGTTAAGTTAATATTTGCAAAAAAAGATCCTGTTAAATCAGCAAAAATAGTTGGACCGGCAATTATAGGAGTTACCGCTTTATTAATTACTGCATCATTTTTATTAAAAACACCTTTTAGTAAGAACGCTAATATTTCTGATTTTCAAGGAGTAGTAATTTCGATAATTGTTTCAATTATTGTTGGTTGCATAGGATTCATTTTACTAAGAAAAATTCAAGTAAAAGAAGAAGGAAGCTATTTTACTGTTGAAAGCATGTTTACAAAATTACAAGTAGGGACCTCTTGTTACGTTGCTTTTTCTATCGGGGCAAACGATGTAGCAAATGCAATAGGACCAGTTGCAGCAATAATTCCTATAGCAGAAACTGGTAAATTAAACCTAGCATCAGCAATACCAACTTGGCTTTTATTATTAGGTGGAATTGGTATTGCTTTTGGTGCAATTACATGGGGGAAGCGTGTTATGAAAACGATTGGGAATAGAATAACAAACCTTACAAACACTCGTGGTTTTTCTGTTGATTTTGCTGCAGCAACAACAGTTCTTATAGCATCAAAAATGGGTTTACCAGTATCAACATCTCATACTGTAGTAGGAGCAGTTATTGGTGTTGGTCTTGCAAAAGGTTTAGACGCTATTGATTTAAGAGTAATTAAAAAAATTATTGTTTCCTGGTTATTAACCCTGCCAATAGCTGCAGTTACGTCAATAGGAATATTTTTATTATTAAGGACAATATTTGTATAAAGTAGGTGAAAAAAAAATGGTTAAAGAAGAAGATCACTTTAGAGCGCCTTTAACAGATACTTTTAGAAAAAAATCGCCTTTTGCTCAGTTACTTGAGCATATGGGAAAAGTCAAAGAATGTATTGGTATCTTAGGAGAGGGCCTAGTTAAATATTACAATGGTGACTACATAGGTTTTTCAGAGCTTGCTAAAAAGGTTTCAGAAATTGAACATGAAGCTGATATAATAAAAGGTAATATCAGAAATCATCTTCCATCTTCGGTTTTTATGCCTGTTGATAAAGGCAGATTTTTATGGGCTCTTAAAGAGCAAGATGCAATTCTTGATCATGCTGAGAATCTTGTTGAAATGCTTGATATGCGTCATACGAAGATACCAAAAGAACTTCAACCTATTTTTATTGAGCATTGTAAGCTTGTTATGGAAACAGTGGAAGCAATGGAGCTTGCAGTTGAAAGCATTAGATATCTTGTTGAAACAGGTTTTGTAAAACGTGAGAGAGAACAGACAAAGCAATATATTCATAAGGTTCATAATTGGGAATATATAGCTGATCAAAAAAGATATGAGATGACAAGAGGGGTTTATAAACTTGAGAAGAAACTGGATCCCATGGATGTTTATCATCTCTTAAAAATTATTGACTGGGTAGATGATATCGCTGATCATGCTGAAAACGTTGCTGATTGGTTACGTTCGATGATTGCAAAATAATTCTTTTTATTTTTCTTCATCGACTAGATAATTAATTGCTGTTTCACATATGTTTTCAGCGTATTCACCTATTCTCCTGATGCTTTCAACGATGTAACCAACTGATATAACAATTATTCCTTTTTGTTGTAATGCTAGTGTATTAATTTCTTCGCAGAGTTTTTCTAGTTTTTCAACTGAGTCAATATTTTCATTTGATGCTCTAATATCTTTTCTGAAAAATGAGCTTATACTTTTATTAAAGATATCTAATGCTAGAATACTTGCTTTTTCGATTTTATCTATTATTCGATTATTTGTTTTTAAATGTTGAATATTTTGTGCTATTCTAACGTTGTGGTCACCAATACGCTCAATTATTCTGCTTATTAAAAAATAGGTTGATGCTAAACTAATTGTTAGATTCATTTTTTCGGCAAGGCTAACGTTTTGTAATATCATATGGTATTGTCTTGCTATAAGCCAATGTAGACGATCGACTTCTGTGTCTCTTTGTATTACTTCTTTCGATAATTTTTTGTCACTTGTTTTTAATGCTTTAAGATTGTCTTCGCTCATTCCTTTAACAATGATTTGCATTCTTTTTATTGTACGGTCAAAAGGCATTTCTGTTGGATTTAGTAAATCTTTAAGTGTTATTGAGTTATCAGTTTCTTCAACTATTTCTTGACCTATTGTGTTTTGTGTAAATGTTCTTATCACGTTTCTTGTGGATGCCGGCATTCTTGTTGGTGATTTGATTATAATAGATGTGTATCCTGATATGTATGCTCCTATTAATTTACGAAGGAGAAATGTTTCTTTTGGTATTTTATTTGTATCAAATTCTTTGGTTTTATAGAGTTGTTCTTGTTTTAATTTTGAAGTAATAAGTAGCGTGCCATCTGATTGTCTATATAATCCAACTGGATCATTTTTTTTGATATTTGATGCTTTTATCCATTCTTTTGGTAGTGTTATTATGTATGATGAACCACCTGTCATTTGTACTCTTCTGATTTCCATTATAAAACCCGGGCAGCATAATTATTAGTTATATTATTAAACCTTGCTATAGGTCTATATATTTTTATATTGTCTATATATATACATATAGTATATGTAGACAAAGTATATATTTACATACCAAAATTACCAAAAACGATGAAAAATGAGTAGAAAAAATAATAAAAAAATAGGTAAATTTACGCTAGTAACAATAGCTACCGTCACTATCTTAATAGGAGTCTTAAGTGGTTGTCTTGGCGGAGAAAAAGAAAAGTTGATGCAGACCGGATCAAGTACAGTTTTACCATTAGCAATACAATGGGCAGATAGATTTGATCAAGCAGATATATCCGTATCAGGTGGAGGATCTAGCCATGGAATAAACGCTCTTCTAAATGGAGATGCAGATTTAGGAGATGCTAGTAGATTAATGAAAGGATCTGATTACGAAAAAGTAGGATGCGATCCAACTCTCGTAAAATCAGATGGGACTGCAAGTGCAGCTTGTAACGGAATTCTTCCAGTGAAATGGATAGTAGCATATGACATGCTCGTGGTTGTAATTAATCCTGCAAACACTTGGGCAACACAATTAAATTACACGCAATTATATGAAATATTTACAGATGATAATCCAAAAGATTATTGGGATGAAGTATCTGGGTTAAACGGAGCACCACATGAATTAATTGAAATTTATGCACCTGATGAAGCAAGTGGCACGTATGATTATTTTTATGAAGAAATAATTCCAAATTGGGGAAAAGAGAATCAACAAGCACATTCAAGGTTAGAGATGGAAAATTCAATATATAACCCAAGTGCAGATGATAACGTAATTTTAAATGCTATCTCTGACAGAACATATGCCATTGGTTACTTTGGATTTGCATATTATAAAGAAAATTCTGAGTTAATAACACCTGTTTGGATAGCTGAAGATGATGCTAATTACGAAGAACCGATTCTTGATAATGTTGCAGATTATTCAATGGCACGTCCATTACACATCTATACAAATGGACTACCTGAATCTGCAAATATAGTAAATGATTACTTAAAATACATCTTAAGCGAAGAAGGACAAGACCTCATCCCAGAAGTTGGTTACGTAAAATTAAGTCTGGTTGATGAAAACATAATAACAGGACAACTAGCAAAATTAACATAAAATTATATATCAGCTTAAGCTCTGAGGTCCATAAATGCAAAAGTTTTGGAAGAAAAACAAGCATGATAAAACCAATGAAGAGCATCCTTTTTATCTAAAATTTAACTTTCGTGAAAAATCAATTGTATTACTTTTATTTATAGCAGCAAGCATAGCTATTTTTTTTAGTGCAGCAATAATATATACTTTGTTAGAAGGAGCAGTACCATTTTTTTCTGAAATTAGCCTCATAGATTTTCTAATTGGGATGACCTGGATACCTACTGAATCAGTAAAAGCATTTGGTGTCTTACCATTAGTTATAGATACCTTTATTATTGCCGGAGGAGCATTATTAATTGGTGCCCCTCTAGGAGTCGCCGCTGCTATTTATCTATCTGAGTTCGCAAGTCCCAGGATTAGATCATTTGTAAAACCAATAATAGAGCTTTTAGCAGGGATACCATCAATTGTCTTTGGATTTTTTGCGTTACTAATTATTAGCCCTTTTTTTGTAAATACCTTTGGAGCAAATTATTTTAATGGCATAAGTGCAATACTTGTAATTTCTATAATGATCATACCAATAGTTATTAGTATTTCTGATGACTCGATGAAAGCAGTACCAAATCATTTAAGAGAATCAAGTTTAGCAGTAGGTGCTACAAAATGGGAGACAGCAACAAAAATTGTAATGCCTGCAGCATCAAGTGGAATTATAGCCTCGATTCTTTTAGGTTTAGCAAGAGGCATCGGAGAAACAATGGTGGTGCTAATGGTTGCAGGTGGCAGACCAGGGTTTAATATTTTTGATCAAATGCTAACCATGTCTGGTTTTATTGGAAAAACAGCAACAGGAGATATACCACCAGGACTATCTATAAATGCAGCGTTTGCTGTTGGAATTGTTTTATTTGTAATTGCATATGCTGTAAATTCTTTAGGCGCAAGAATAGTGCTACAAATTAAAACATCGTCATCAGTTAAAGCAAAAAACAATAAAAAAAGAATGTTTATATTTAGAATAGTTTCAAAAATTTCAATAGTAATATTAGGCTTTTTCAGACAGATTTTAAATATTATCAAAAAAGCTATAAGAAAAATAAAAAAACCCAAACCTTTGACATTAGCACGTAGATACCAGAAGCAAAAAATAGGGATCGCATTAATTGCTGGAAGTATTTTATTTGCATTTATTTTTTTAATAATGCTAATTTACTATATATTTTCAACAGGCATTAGTGGTTTAAGTTGGACATTTTTAACTTCTTATCCCTCCCCAAATCCAGAAAAAGCAGGGATTTTTCCTGTCATCTTAGGTTCTATTTATCTTATGTTAATTACTATAATTATTGCAACTCCGATTGGTATTGGTGCAGCGATTTATTTAAATGAATTTGCTAAAGATAGTAGATTCACTAGATTTTTACGTCGAATTATTCAAAATCTAGCAGGTGTCCCATCTATCGTTTTTGGACTTTTGGGTTATTTCTTCTTTGCTCATTTTTTAGGTTTTGGGATGAGTTTATTATCTGCCGGTCTTGTTTTATCAATAATGATATTACCAATTATTGTTGTTGCAACTGAGGAAGCATTAAAAGCGGTTCCAGAAGGTTTTCGTGAAGCCGCAAGAGGAGTAGGCTCTACAAAATGGCAAACAGTCCGTCATCATGTATTACCTAACGCAAAACCTGGAATACTTACAGGTCTAATTTTATCATTATCACGAGGTATTGGTGAAACTGCACCGATTCTGTTTATTGTTTCATATTTTGGAAAAAGTGCACCATCTGGTATATTAGATGGATTTATGTCACTACCATCGCAAATATATTATTGGTCACAGCATGCAAATGCAAAATTTCAGACTCTTGCAGCAAGCACAATAATAGTTTTGCTGCTTATTCTTCTTGCAATGAATGCTGTTGCAATTATTATTAGACAAAGAGCCCAAGCAAAGAGGGATTGGTAAAAATGAAAAGAGGAGATTTGCAAATAAAAAACGTAAACGTTTATTATGGAGATAAACACGCAATAAAAAATGTATCAATGAATGTTAAACAAAAAAATGTTACTGCTTTTATTGGTCCTAGTGGATGCGGAAAATCAACGTTATTCCGTTGTTTAAATCGTATGAATGATGAAATTGTTGGTTGTAAAACAACAGGGTCAATATATTGGGGTGATATCGACATCCTTGGAAAAGATGTTGATCCTGTACCATTAAGACGTAAAGTAGGAATGGTTTTTCAAAAACCAAATCCTTTCCCAAAATCTATTTTTGATAACATTGCATATGCTCCAAGAATCCATGGAGTTAGGGATAAAAAAAAGCTTGAAGAAATTGTCAAGAAAAGTCTTATAGATGCAGTATTATTAGAAGAAGTCGGTGATAGACTTGGGGATTCTGCGATGAGTCTTTCTGGTGGCCAGCAACAAAGATTATGCATTGCAAGAGCACTTGCAATTGAACCAGAAATAATACTTATGGATGAGCCCTGTAGCGCTCTTGATCCAATTGCCACTGCAAAAATAGAAGATCTTATAAATGAGCTTAAAAAGAAATATACGGTGATTATTGTTACCCATAATATGCAACAAGCAGCAAGAGTTAGTGATTATACAGGTTTCTTTTATTTAGGTGAATTAATTGAATATGGTGAAACAACCCAGATATTTGAAAACCCAAAAGAAGAATTAACTGAAAAATATATGACAGGTAGGTTTGGATAAAAAGGTGATAATATGGCTGAAAAATTTCATAAAGAATTAGAAAAACTTAAGAAAGACGCATCAGCAATGGGAAATCTTTCCATAAATATGCTATCAACTTCTGTTGAAGCATTAAAAAATCTTGATTTAGAAAAAGCAGATGATATTTATTCAAAAAAAGATAGTTTGGCAAAAAAGAATTTACAAATTGAAGAAGAAGCACTAAGATTAATTGCTCTTTATCAACCCATGGCAAGGGATATGAGAACTATTGCTTGTTGTTTGAAGATGATAACAGATTTAAACAGAATAGGAAGGTATGGTAAGGATATCGCAAAGATTGTAAAGGAGATCTACCCTGGGCCACATATAAAGAAAATCATTCATATTCCTCATATGAATGACATTGTTTGTAAAATGGTAAATGATGCACTCACAGCGTTTAAAACAGGCGATATATCTTTACTAAAAGATTTTTCAGAACGAGATGATGATGTTGATGAGCTAAGATACGCAATTTTTAGGGAATGCTTAACTTATATGATGGAAGATCAAAAAAATATAACCATTTGCATCCATTATATTATGGCAGCTAGGTATCTGGAGCGATGTGGTGACCATGCCTGCGACATAGCAGAGAAAATACATTATATGGTTACAGGTGATAGAGTCGAATTAAGATGAAACAAAAAGTGTTATTTCTTTGCACCCATAATTCAGCTCGTTCTCAAATAGCAGAAGGATTACTTAGAACATTATATGGTAATAACTACGATGCCCATAGTGCAGGATTAGAGCCCACTACTCTTAATCCATATGCTATGGAGGTAATGAAAGAAATTGGAATAGATCTTTCAAAACAATATTCTAAAAGTATTAATGATTTTAAAGAAATCAAATTTGATTTTGTAGTAACAGTTTGTGATAATGCACGTGAGGCATGTCCATTTTTTCCAGGTAAAAAAGTTATTCATAAAAGTTTTGATGATCCTGTAAAATTCAAAGGAGATATTGAAGAAATCTTAGAAGTTTTTAGAAGTATTCGTGATGAAATAAAATCCTGGATTATACAAACCTTTTAACAAATATTAAAAAACCTAAAAATTTATTATCATTAAACTATTCCTGCATCTATGATGCAGGGGTAGCCAAGCCTGGTCTACGGCGATAGACTCAAGATCTATTCCTGAAGAGGTCCGCGGGTTCAAATCCCTCCCCCTGCATAATTTTATAAAATCTCCAAAAATGTTAAAACAAACTTGTTGATTCATAATATTGGTGTGACGGGATGAAAAAACCAATTGTAATCTTGATTTATGATGAGATGAAAAAAAACCCAATTGCATTCTCAATTTATATACTAATATTGATAGTAGCTGATGCGTATATACTTTTAAACTATAAATTACCCCTAAATATAATATTCTTGTTAATTCTCTGTAACATAGTATCGTTTTTTTATGCAATCGTATTTCACTATCGTGCTTCCCAAAGAAATAAAAAATAATCTTTTCTAAATAACCACTTGTTTTTTTACTTTTATATCAACATGAGAAACCTCATACTTTTCACCGGTAATCCTGGGTTCAAATCCCTCCCCCTGCACTTTTTTATATTTCATGCGCTATAAAATTAATTGATTGATATATTTACCGATACATCAGAAATAAATACCTCGTGAAAAAATTTAAATAGGCAAGGGCTTTCTTAAAAGAATCTAACAAAAACACTAGAGGAATGAAAACCATGTCATATTCATTTACCTTCGACCTATCAAAAATCTCACAAGCCATATTCAAAGATATCGCAAAGATATCTGAAAAGGATAAACTTAATGAGAAACTCGCAACCATGGCACACAATCTTGTCAAAAAATTTAACATCGACAAACATACAGGACTACCCATCAGCGATTCTATCACCATTATCGAAGATTTTATCAATGTCATCTTGAAAAACAGTCTTCAAAAAGAACATTTTCTTCAAACACAAAAAAGAGCACTATTTCTCCCGCACTGCTGCAGAAAATACATGGACTCACGCTGTCACGCCACCTTTGATACAACCACCTCTACATACATCTGCAATCATTGTTCCACCGATTGTCTAGTTCATCAAGCAACTTTTCTATCAGCGCAACGGAATTATGATATCTATGTGCTCCCGGGTGCATCTTGTGTCAGAAAAATATTTCAGAAAAAACACTATGAAGGCGTCGTCGGGATTGCTTGCACTGATGAATTAAAACTGGCATCTTCTATCCTTGAACAACATAACATACATGCACAAGGAATCCCTCTGATTAAAAACGGATGCTCAGAAACACGATTCAACTTTGAAACATTGGAACAAATACTTACATATAATGAAAAAAAACTCCCTGGAGAGACTAGACCCAACCAAAACGCCATCCAGCGCACCTCAGCCAAAAGAAACAAAAGTAGATAAAATTAAAGTTGATTGAAATACAACAAAATTATTTTTTGGTCTTTTTATTTTTCCATTTTTCAATATGCTTTTTTGATGTAGGTTTACCATATAATATAACATAATTATCGTTACATTTTTGTCTTATTAAATCTACATTATTAGAATCTTTAAATCCCTTCGTGTTTCTTATTCCTCCAGCATTTCTAAGATTCGCAGTTGTAAATTCTTTTTTCCATATTTCATGATAGCAATCCTGTAGTTTTTGGTCTTTCATTTTTATCACCTAAATTTTTATAGGTATCTGTTTTCTAGTTTATACACTAACCTATGCTAAGAATAAAACATAAAAATAACTAAAATGTTATTTACACTGATTTCATTTCTATATCAACAGGAGAAAAATCATAATTTCAGGTGTAACCCTGGGTTCAAATCCCTCCCCACCTACACTATCAACATAAAAGAGGATAAAAACATTTATCGATACAATTTTATAACATTTATATCCTTAGCAACACCTAGAGACTTTGCAATAGCATTACATTT